>Ga0247845_1000002_pt1 | contig 51184 bp, 46 predicted proteins | sample PFST25metaG_2_FD_186008 | JGI IMG/M metagenome (GOLD analysis project Ga0247845, IMG submission 186008) | Peat soil microbial communities from Stordalen Mire, Sweden - P.F.S.T-25 | ecosystem: Environmental > Terrestrial > Soil > Wetlands > Peat | place: Sweden: Norrbotten County, Stordalen Mire...
CACCGTCGGAAGTCGCTGGTGTAGGTCACACACCTAGCTTTCTGGGTAAGGACGAGCCGCTTCGCGGGGCGAGGGGGCGGACTGCGTGGGCGTCCGCTGGTCGGCCGCCTATGACCCCTTCTCCCCGGTCCGCCGGGGCGAAGGTTGGGATGAGGGGTCCGGCCTGGCACGGCCCCTCTCCCCAACCCTCTCCCCGCTTCGCGGGGCGAGGGGGCGGAGTGCGTGGGCTTCCGCTGGCCGGCCGCCTATGACCCCTTCTCCCCGGTCCGCCGGAGAGTTGGAATGAGGGGTCCGGCCTGGCACGGCCCCTCTCCCCAACCCTTGCTTTCGCGGGGCGAGGGGGCGGAGTGCGTGGGCTTCCGCTGGTCGGCCGCCCATGACCCCTTCTCCCCGGTCCGTCTGGTCAGGTGTTCGCTCTTGTGCACCGACACGTCGCCGCGCCGTCCACGCCGGCGGGGGAGGGTTCGCCGAAGAGAGAGGAGTACCGTCTGAATCCTCACGCCTGGTCTGCCGCCATCGCCGACAAGAGATCCGCCAAGGCCAGGACTTCCACGCCGCAGCCCAGGCGACGTGGCGGGCCTGATGGGATGACGATCACCGAACGCGTGCTCTTGGGCAGGTAGGCCTTGGCGGCGAGGAGCCGTGCTGCGTCCCGGTCTGTTACGCGTTCAGTGGCCTTGGCCTCGATGGCCCAGAGCGTGTGATGGAAGCGGGCGATGAAGTCCACCTCGAGACCACCGCGCGTGCGAAAAGTATGGAGCGCCAGATCCCGGTCGTAGGCCGAGGCGGTGGCGCAAAGCTGGCTCACCACCAAATGCTCAAACAACGCGCCGACGCGATCCGAGGAAGCAGTGAAGACGCCGAGAAGCCCGTTCAGCACGCCAGGATCGAAGAAATAGTAGCGTGGATGTTTGACCATGTCGGCATCCTTGGCCTCCGGAAATGGCGCAAGCCGGTGCACGATCAGCGTATCCTCGAGCGCTTCGAAATAGCGGACGGTTCCCGTCCGCGATAGCCGCGCTCGTTGCGACAACTTGGAAAGATCCAGGGACTGACCCGAGCAAGCCGCCGCCACGGTGAGGAAGCGCGAAAACCCCTCGAGATTGCGCGACAGCGCTTCGGCCTGGATCTCTTCGCGCAAGTACGTTCCGGAATAGCTCGCCAAAAGTTTCTCCGCCGTGGATCGATCTGGCTCAAGATAGGGCTCGGGCAGGGTGCCGACCTCCATCGCCTTGCGCGCGTCGAAATCGGATCCAATCTCAGCACTCGTCAGCGGACCAAGCCGGTAGCAAAGAACCCGTCCGGGCAAGAGGTTGGCCTGTCCACGTCGCAACTTGCGCGCGCTGGACCCGGTGAGGAAAAATTTCAGCGGATTCTTCGCGCGCTTGGCCTCGTCGAGCATGGCTTGCACGGTGTTGAGTAGACTCGGCAGGCGTTGCACCTCGTCGATGAGCACCGTGCTTGGCGCCTTGGCCCGAATCCGTTCCGCCAACTCGCTGGCATTGGCGGCAAAAGTAAGAAACTCGGATTCGTGCGCAAGGTCGATCACCATGTCGGGCTTCAGGTCCAAGACAAGCGTGGACTTGCCCGTTTGCCTTGGGCCAAGCAGCAGGACACTCTTGGGTGCACGCGCAAGGACAGAGCTAAGCAATCTGAGTATCATGCGGTCATTTTTGCATACAAAATGACTCCAGTGAAGTCAATTTGCTCAACCGCGGGCGTGGTCGACGGTGATGGGGGCGCGTGGCCGGGGCTCATTGATCGTCTCTGCGCAATGCTGACACGCCTGGCCCACATGGGTAAGCGACCCTCCGGGCCAGCGCAGATCGGCCAGCGTGAGCGGTCGCGTGAGCGGTAGCGACCAGCGACACGCGGCCAGCGTGGGCGGCTGGCGTGAGCGTGCGCGGCCCGCGAGTCGCGGAGCACACACGCTCTCGCCCTACGCTTTCCGCCTCCCGCGCACCTCACACGAACACGCTCACCCTCACCCTCACGCGACCCGCGAGCCGCGGGCCCGCCCTGCGAGCGGCTCGCAATTTCCCAACAGGCTCTAGCTATGAATTCTCTACAGGGAACAATAGCGACGAGCTTACAGTGGCGGCGTGGCGTTTCTGACTAGTTCCACGAAGTACGCCGGGAACCACTCGCCGGCTTGCGGCGCCCCTTGAGCACTTTCATTGGACGCACACTCTGCATCGAAACGGGGCGCCTTCGGGTCGGACGTCCCGTCCGATTCTCCCGGCGTTTTGGACCAGAAGTAGGCATCGATGAAGGGTCCCGGCGCCGCCCGCGGCCGCTCGCCCAAGCCAGCGCCCTTGATGTTGCACCAGTGTCCCCACACTTTGCGGATCCCTCCCTTGCCATTGCGCCCAGTATCGACGATGAACCCTTTGTCTCGGATGCCGTGGTCGCTGAGCATCACGGCCAGCTTCTTGACGTAGATGAGCTCGTTGAAACAGGGATCGGTGGGTTCCATGAACATGCCGTCCCGGTTGTACAGGTGGGTGTAGTTCGACGTGTTGGTGGCAAATCCGCGGATCGTGTCAACACCCCCGGCCATCTTAAGCACCTTCTTGAAGATCTTGGCCGCCCTTTCCCGGTTCCCGTCCCAGCCCAGCCAGCCTGCATGGGCTGCATCAAGGTAGAGGCTCACGTTGGGCAAGCCCAGCTTCTGGATTGCGTAGGCCACCGACTCCATGTACACATCGTGCGCCTCGACACACGTGGGAAGGTTCATGTTGGTGGCGAGGTTGGGCAGGGAATCTGGCTCTATGATCGCCACGATGGGCAGGTCGGAATAGTTCTTGAAGTGAGCCGCGATGACGTCGATGAACTCGGTCCGGTAACGAGCGGCGCCGTTCTCCGAGACCTTTAGCTCTCCAGCGGACGACTTGGCCGCACAGTCCCGGTTCGGCATGTCGTACACGATCACCACAGGCACGGTGGGCTTGCCGCTTGCTCGCTGCTGTTTTCTCGCCTCGTCGAACCATTTGGGAATATTTGCCACGTGCGCAATGTTGTCGAGCCACAGTCCGGTGGGGTACTTCTCGACCTTGCGCATGGCCTCTGCGTCCGACGGATATGCCTTGGCGGTTGCCTCGATATTTTCGACAAATTCTGGGTTGATGAAGAAGTTGGCGCCCAGGAAGGGATTCCGGCGCGAGGCATCGGCCCGCGCCCGGTCGACTCCCGGGGCAGCCTCTGGCGCTGCGGCGCGCTTGCCCAGGCCAGCACCACAGGCCGAGAAAGCGAGCGAGACTGACAAGACTGCAAGAACACGCTGGTGAACCATGAAGATCTCCTGTCGACGAAGCGGCGAAACCTTGTTTTTCGTGGACCGATAGCGAACCTCTGTCAACCAAGCCCGGGCGTCGCCACAACCGCCGGGAAGTACCACCCACTATTACACGCGGTTGGCCCACCTGGGAAAGGGAAGATGCGCACAAGCCAAAGCCGCATTGCCGCGGCGCGCGCTGCCGCCGAGACGGCGCGTTGTCCGGTCAGCGCAGCCACGCCGCCACCGTCGCGTAGTCGCCTTCATTGATCGACCCATTGTGAATGCAACGGACCCTGCCGTCGGGCGCGGCCAGCAGGTGGATGGGAATCGGCGCGCTGGCATCGAACAGGTAGGCCCTGGCCCAGCCTTTGAAGTCGACTGGGCTGGACACGCGCAGCGAGGGAGCCGGGGCGACATCCGGGTGCGCGGCAAGGAACTTCGCCAGCTCGTCCGCATCTTCGTCGAGGGAAAGGAACCACAGGTCGAGCGCCACGCCATCCTGCCTAAGCCGGTCGCGCCAGCCGAGAATCACGGGCATCTCACGTAGGCACGGCTTGCACCAAGTGGCCCACAGGTTGAGCCACACCCACCGCCCAACAGGCAACGCGCCGACTGGCTTGCGCGCGGGTGTGGCAGGCGGGAGTGCCAGGCGGGCTCCTGTGCCGGCGGCGAATTCCAGGTCGCACCACGCCTCGGGCGGTGCCTTGGCCGTGCGCGTGGCCTTGACCGCCTGGTAGCGGGTGTTGGGCGCAGGCGCCTTTTCCGTGGTCGGGCATGCGGCCAGTCCGCCGACCAGCAGCAAGAAAAGAAACATCCTCAAAGCCGGCAATCGATCCACGCGATGAAGGCCGAACGGTTGAGATCAGCGGTCGTGCACGCCCCCGCGGCGCGCGATCGCTTCCACTGACAGAACTCCTGGTCAAGCTGCGCAAATTCCTCACCCAGCCACAGCAGGCCCACCTCTTGCTCGAGCTCAGGGTCGTTGAATTTGCCTTTGATGAACTCCAGCACGGCGTCAGCCCGATGGTGGGACAGCTCGCGATTGTGCTCGGCCGAGCCTTCAGGCGAGGCCCGCGACACCACTAGGAAGTAGGACGCACCCCGCTGGTCGGAGAAGGTCTTCTCCAGAAGCTCCATGGCCGCCGCATCAAGGTCCGCGTTGTCTTGGTCGAACTGAATGATGGCGGCCCGTTCGGAAAGCGGGGCAAAGAGCGAATTGAAGTCGCCGCCTGACATGGCTGCCACCTGGCGCGCCTGCAACGGCTGGCAGCCACGCGCCCCGCCGCCCTGGATGAGGCCGCAGGAGGTGAGCACGCGGCGGAGGATCTGCTTGAGATTTCCGCTGCAGTAGCCTTCGTTGGCGGCGCTGGCCGTGGCCACGTCAGAGGCTTTGCCCATCGACTCGGTCAGGCGCGAGGCCGAGGCCCGCGTCCAGACCGTGGCGGGGAGGGCCACAACGAGTAAGGTGCCGAGCGCGAGGAGGAAATGGAGCTTGTCGAGCCTCACCGCCGTACCTCCCCATGCGCGTCGGTTTCGTCTTCTAGGGTTCGGGCCAGCACGAAGTCGAGGCCCAGATCCGTATCCTCGTCGGGGATCTTGCGGTTGCCCACGAAAAGTTGTGGCGTCAGCACGGGCAGCGAGTTGGACACCACCCAGCGCAGGCTGCGGTTGAGCCGGGTGCGCACCAGGGGCTGGGCCAGGCACTGGGCCAGGGCAGGAAATTCCTGTTTGATCCGGGCGTACACCTCGCCCTGGCTACGCCCACCTGCGGCCAGCAGCTCGGGCTGATGGGCAAACGCCCACTCCAGCACAGCGCCCGATTTTTCGCCCGCGCACAGCACAGCCTCGCTGACCGCACACGAGCCTGGGTGCAGCGACTGGCTGACCATCCAATTGCAGTCCTTGTCGAGTGGGAAGAGCACAGTGTGCAGCGCGAGCTCCCGGCGCAGATCGCTGGCAGCCAGGCGCTGGGAAAACGCCTTGCACGCTGGGCAGAGCGGATCGAGGACCTCGACGGCCGGCATGCTGCCCGTGCCCTTGGCCTTGAGCATCACCCCGTAGCGATCCTCAGGATGGCGAAGCCCGCTCTTGCGGGAGAGCGCGTCTGGATAGGGGGGTTTCTGTACCATGTACAGCATCACCGGCAGCAGAACCAGGGCGCAGCCCTCCAGAAAATAGAGCAGCCATTGGCCCGCGTTCGAGCCTGCGCGCGCGTCCGTCCGAGACGCCCTCAGGTGCGCCCAGACGGCCGTGATCAGCACCCCCAGCGACGCAGCGTAGATGCCCCCACAGACGGTGCACACGGTCCCCAGCTTCACCTCCGAGATCCACAAGTAGACGGCCGAGGTCGCGACCGGAAGCACCGCCGCCGCGATGAGAAACCCGGTCTCGCTGCGGTCGACTCCCCGGCGCACAGACAAATCGAGGCCGCGGAAGAAAAGAAAAGCGAACACGCCCAGCGCAGGCAGCGCGATGGGAATCCCGCCCCAGGTTAGGCTGCGAAAGACCGAGGAATAGGGGCTCATGAGAACGGCGTGGCAGCCTGAGGTTCCGCTGGCGTCAAGGGGACCCAGGCCTGGCACGATGGAGCAGGTGATGGCGTGCACTTGACGATCGAGGTGCGCCACGAAATCGTAGGTCGACACGGCGGCGAAGATCCCGCCCAGAAGCGCGAAGAGCGCGAACGCAACCAGCGCCGCGCGTGGAGCGCCCGCCCTACCGTCTTGGGCGAAGGCTTGCGGATTCACGATCCAGCACCATAGCACTGCCTCTCGAATCGCCCACTATCGTCGACGTCTCAGTTGCGGTAAACTGGCGCCCTCTGACTCGGGAGGACATCGTGAGACACACAAGTAAACTCGTAGGAACGCTTCTAGTTGGTGCTCTCTTTGCGGTGGGCTGCGGCCCATCCGAACTCGAACTGAAGGTCGCGGATCTCGACAAGGCGTTGAAGGAGAAGACGGATGAGAACGCCAAGCTGAAGGCGCAGGCAGATGACCTGAGCAAGCAGCTGGCGGCCGAGAAAGCGGCTGCCGACAAGTTCAAGATGTTGGCCGCTGGCACACAGGACGACCTGAAGGGAGCGCAGAAACGCCTGGACGAGCTGCAGAAGGCGAAGGCGGCGTCAGAGGCGCGCGAGGCGATGTTCCGGAACCTGGCCGAGAAGCTGCGCTCGATGGTCGACGCCGGCCAGATCAAGGTCACGGTCCGCAACGGGCGCATGCTGCTGGCCCTGCCCAACGACATCCTTTTCGATTCCGGCAAGGTGGAGATAAAGCCAGAGGGCAAGACCGCCATCGCGAATGTGGCCAAGGTGCTGGCTGGCATGCCCGACCGCCACTTTCTGGTAGCGGGCCACACTGACAACGTGCCCATCAAGACCAAGAAATTCCGCTCCAACTGGGAGCTGTCCACCCAGCGCGCGGTGGAGGTCACCGGGTTGCTGGTCGAGGGCGGTATGAAGCCCAGCCAGCTCGGCGCTGCCGGCTATGCGGACTTTGACCCGGCGGCTTCCAATGACACGCCCGAGGGTCAGAAGCAGAATCGCCGCATTGAGATCGTGGTCGAGCCGAACCTGTCCGAGCTGCCCAGTCTGGAAGGCCTGGGTGCCACGCCGGCCGCCAAGTAGTTCCACGGTGGCGGAGGCACTGGCCGGGGCAGGGAAGAACACGGTGTCCTCGTCCTGGGCGCGTCCCGCCCGCATCACCCCTTGGAAGGGGGCGACCTGCAGGTCGCCCCTACCGGGTCGTCTCCAATGTTCAAGAAGCGTGACGTAGCCATACACTTCGTGGGCATCGGGGGCATCGGCATGTCGGGCATTGCCGAGGTGCTGCTCAACCTCGGCTATCACGTGTCCGGGTCGGATCAGCGTGCCAGCGAGACGACACACCGGCTGGAGGCCCTGGGCGGAAAAATCCAAATCGGGCATCGCGCCGAGCAGGTCCGGGATGCCGACGTGGTGGTGATCTCCAGCGCAGTCAAGCCCGCCAATCCCGAAGTACTGGCGGCACGGCGACGCGACATTCCCGTGATCCCGCGCGCCGAGATGCTGGGCGAGCTGATGCGTGTAAAGGACGGCGTCGCGGTGGCAGGCTCGCACGGCAAGACCAGCACCACCACGATGGTCGCCACCATCCTGGCCCACGCCGGCCTCGACCCGACCGCGATCATTGGCGGCAAGGCCAAGGTGTTCGGGTCCAATGCGCGCCTGGGCCAGGGCGAGGTGCTGGTGGCCGAGGCGGATGAATCGGACGGTTCGTTTCGCCACCTGATTCCCATGGTCGCGGTCATCACCAACATTGACCGCGAGCACATGGACCACTACGGCACCGAGGTGGCGTTGCGCGAGGCCTTTCTCGATTTTGCCAACAAGGTCCCGTTTTTCGGCCTGGTGGTTCTGTGCGCAGACAACCCGGCGGCTGCCGGGCTGGCGGCGGACTTGCAGAAGCGCCATGTGACCTATGGCCTTTCCGCGGGTGACTATCGCGGCGAGATCTTGTCTGCTGACTCGAAGGGCACGCGCCTGCGGATTGCCGTGCGTGGAAAAGCCCGCGGCGAGGTGTGGGTGCCCATGCCCGGCATCCACTACGCGCAGAACGCGCTGGCCGCCCTATGCGTGTCCGACGTGTTCGAGGTGCCGTTTGCAGTCTATTGCGAGGCGCTGGCATCGTTTGCAGGCGTGGACCGGCGCTTCTCCGTGCGCGGCGAAGCAGGCGGGGTTCTGGTGGTGGATGACTACGGCCACCACCCGACCGAGATTGCCGCCACCCTGGGTGCCGCGCGCCTCTTTGGCCGGCGCCTGGTGGTCGCCTTCCAGCCCCACCGTTTCACACGCACGCGGGACCTGCTCGAGGATTTCGCGCCCTCGCTGAAAGGCGCTGACGAGATCGTTCTCACCGACATCTACGCGGCTGGTGAGGCGCCCATCGAAGGCATCACCATCGAGCGGCTGCTGACCACATTCCCCGCCGAGAGCGCCGCGAGCTACCTGGCGCGCAAGAGCCTAGCCGAGAGTCTGTTGCGCCGGCTGCGGCCTGGCGATCTCTTGCTGACCCTGGGTGCGGGCGACATCACTCACGTGGGCAGCGAGATCCTGGCGCGCCTGGGAAAGACATAGCCACGGCTTGTTGGGTAATTGCGGGCCGGCGAGGGCCGGCCCGCGGCTCGCGTCTTTGTTCGCAGGTCCTGAGCGGGACTCGCGTCCTGACACAGGGAGTCCCATTCTTCGGCCGCGGTAGCGGCCGTATCGCCTCGCCCGCGCAGCGGGAGAGGCCGCCGACCGAAGGTCGGCGGGAGAGGGTCCGCGCACACGGAACGCCGGTTCCGTGCGAGGATGCCTGTGGCGGTAACGGGTGACCTGTGCTGGCCCGGAAGGCCGGTCGCCCGTGAAGCAGTTGGGTGGCCCCTGTCCGGCTCATCCGGCTGGGCGCTGGCGGATGCTGCCTCCTGCGTTAGCGCAAAGCACTGTAAACGACTGTGCTCATTGTGAGATCAGCGTTGCCCGTGCCGGGCAAGGCGCGACGAGACCGCGACGCCGGTGCCATGCTTCTGCGGGCTCGCGGCATACGAGGCCCGTTTCACCTTCGTAACCACCCGAATCTGCACAAGCCTGGCGGGCACACCGGATGCATTGATCCGGAGCCCGGAGGTAACGACTGTGAAAAAGACAACGACGAATAGAGCCCTGTTGATTGCTGTAGTGGGTGGCTTCGGTCTTCTCTGTCCGGCCTGCGCAGACGATGGGGGTGTGAGTGTGGCCAACCCGGTGGATGCGGCCACTCCCGAGCCCACTCCTGTTGGCGCAATCACCCTGACAGTCACAGCTACGGCTACTGCGACCGCTCCAGCGACCGGAAGCGTCGCGACGACGGCGACGCAGACTTCGACGAACACGGGCAGTGCGACGAGCACGGGCACCCCGACGAACACGGGCAGTGCGACGAGCACGGGGACGCCTACGACCACGACGACATCGACTGGTACCTCCACGCTTACGGTTGCGAAGACTATCACCATCACCTCCACCTCCACCTCAACGGCTGGCGTCGTGGTGAGCGTATCCCCGCAATACGGCTACAACCTAGTCACCATCACTTACCCGTCCGCCTGGTCGTGCCCCTCTGACACTTCTCTTCCATCCAGCACGCCTCCCACAAACGCGCTGCCCACTGACCCCTCGCTCAGCGCCACGGACTGCGCCTCGCTGGCAAACCTCCGCAGGCCGCTCCTCAAGTCGCAGAGTCTTGCATCGCTAACCAACACTCGCGCCAGTCTCATCAGCACGAACTGCGCGAAGAAGACCGAAACGCGTTGCCTCGACAGCAATGGGGTGGAGGTAAGCACCTACAATTGCTACTACCGATACGGGAGCGCAGACGCGGGCGTATACTACAGTGCGGCAGGCGGGGCCGTGGCGGTTCCGGCCACTGCGGGAGCGGCGGGTGCCTCCGGGGCTTCCCAGTACTCGACCACCAACACCCAGGTGGCGAGTGTGGATGAAGCCGACTACGTCAAGAACGACAGCAACACGATATTCGTGCTGAGCGCGGACGGGCTGCACGTCATCGATGCCTGGCCCGCAGCCCAGACCCACGAGATCGCGCACCTCACGCTGACAGGTGAGCCGCGCCGGATGTACTTGCTCGACAACCGGCTGGTGGTCTACACGCGGGTACAGGCCACAGGCAGCAGCGGCGGTGCTGGCACGTCCAATCCCTCGGACCAGGGCTGCACCTATGGCTACAATTGCCGCTTCTCCAGTGAGGGCGGGCATACCCTGATCATCGTCTTCGACGTCACCAATCCGGCAACCCCGGTCGAACTGGTCCGCTATGAGATGTCGGGCGGCTATGTCGACTCGCGCCGGATCGGCTCCGTGGTGTACAGCGTGGTCCACGACACCGGTGCCACGCAGATTCCGGGTCTTGACTACACCCTGCAGGCCACTAGCTACGACGATCTGCAGACGAAGTTCAATCAGCGGGTGGCCGAGAACAACGCCCAGATCGACAACACCAGCGACGACTACTTCCTGCCGTGGTCGAACATGACCAAGCCCGGCGGAACCGCCACGCCCAGCTCGGACTGTCAGCACGCTCTGGTGGCGCAGAATGCACAAGGCGGAAGTTTCGTTTCGCTCAACGCCTTCGACCTCACCCAGCTCGAAAGCCAGACCCGCACAGTCTTGGGCTCTAGCCCCGGCTACGTGTATTCCTCGCCGACCGCTCTGTATATGGCAGTCGACCGAACCTACGAACAGGACTATTCGAGCGGCAGTTACTACTACTCCTACTACCAGCCCACGGATTCCTTCGTCCACAAGTTCGCCCTCAACGGCACCGACACGAGCTATGTCGGTAGCGTCACCTTGCCGGGCCACATCCTCAACCAATTTGCCATGGACGAGGACAATGGCGTTCTGCGGGTAGCCTCGACCAAGGGCTGGGTGCCTGATCCCTCAGTCATAAGCTATCTCACGACGTTCGGCGAACAGAGTGGCAAGCTCGCACAGCTGGGACAAATCGGGGGTATCGCCCCACAAGAAGACATCCGCTCGGTGCGTTTCGACGGTGACCGCGGATTCGTAGTCACCTTCAAGAAGACGGACCCGCTCTTCGTCTTTGACCTGACCGACGCCACGCAGCCCAAGACGCTGGGTGAGCTGCAGATTCCGGGCTTCTCGACCTATATGCAGCGCTTGGACGCCAACCATCTGCTAGCCATCGGATTCACTGCCGATGACCAGGGTTCCTTCGCTTTCTTCAACGGCATTCAGATTCAAATCTTCGACGTGACCGACCTGGCGAATCCCAAGCTGGCGTGGAAGACGGTGATCGGCACCCGAGGGTCGAATTCGGAGGCTCTTACCAACCACCTGGCGTTCAACTACTTTGCGCCCAAGAAGATGCTGGCCCTGCCCATCACGGTATGCGAAGGCGGCGGCAACGGCGTCTATGCCCAGGATCTGACTTTTGCAGGTTTGATGGTCTTCGATATTTCACTCGACACCGGTATCAGTGAGCATGGCCGGCTGCCCTTCCTGGACCCCTCGACGGTGAGCGCTACGGCCAACTGCGACGAGTGGTGGACTGATTCCAAGTCGTTGGTGAAACGCAGCATCTTCATGGACGACTGGGTCTACGGTTTCAGCGATGCCCAACTGCGTGTTGCTGCGCTTTCCAGCATGAGCAGCGTTCTGCAAAGCGTGCCGCTCGTGAGCCAGTAGTCCACCGGACGGGTTGGCCAATTCCTGCGTCCGACGCGGGTTGGTCGTGAGCCTGGTGGCGAAGTGGTATCTTTCATCAGACGGGTGCTGGCGAGCGCGCCAATAGAGCGCGGAAGACGCCACGGGCTGCGCCTCGACTACGGCACGACGAGGGGCCTTGACCGCCAGGTGATCTGTCTGACATACTGTATGACATCGCCATGCGGAACGAATGCCGGATCAATGCAAGGCTGGACAAGGCGCTGGCCCGCAAGGTCAGTCTGGTGCGGAAACGCACCCGCCGAAGCCTATCGCAGGTCGTGCAGGAGTCTCTTGCTCGCTATTGCGATGAAGCGCTGAGCGAGGGCGGTGAGCCGCTGTCCATCCTCAAGTCGGCCGGTTTTGTCGGCTGTGCGGACGGCCCGGAAGACCTGTCTTCCGGCTACAAAAAGGACCTGACGCGCTCGCTGGGCCGCAAGGCATGATCATCGCCGACACGGGTTTCTGGCTGGCACTGGCGAACCGTGCCGATCGGCACCATCAGGCGGCGCTACAGGCCATGGCCGGCGTGCACGAGGGGTTGATCACCACCTGGCCCGTCCTGACCGAAACATGTCATCTGCTGCTCAGCCGACTCGGTGTGCCTGCGCAGTTGGCGTTCTTGCGCGGGGTTCGCAACGGCGCCTGCGGTGTGTTCCAGATAGGCGATGGGAATCTGCCGCGAATCGAGGAGCTGATGGAGCACTACGCGGACCTGCCCATGGACCTGGCTGACGCGTCGCTCGTGGTGCTGGCAGAGGAGATCGGAAGCGGCCGGATTCTTTCGACAGACCAGCGCGACTTTCATACCTACCGCTGGAAGAACCGACGGCCGTTCCGGAACTTGCTACTCACCTGAATGCGGCGCTCGCAAGCGATCGAAAATTTGGCGGTGTCGCCTGACGGGGTGATCTTTCTAGGGTGCACAACGACGCGGCCATCAGCCTGGCGGGCAGGACAGCTCTGTCCGGCGGGCTGAGCCCTGTCGTGCGGCTGGGCGGGGGGCGGGCGATGACGGTCGGGGCAGCCGTTCCCGAACACCATGTCTCCCGGCGCGGCTGGTTCAGGCGGCGACGCAATCGGCGCACGGTCGTGCAGAGGCGCAGCCTGCTGCTCGCGTTCACGGCCGGGCTGGTCCATCTTGCCCGCGGGGCGTGGCTGGTCGGACGGGTGCTGGGGAAGGTCATCGTCGCACTGGCCGTGCTGGGAGGTGCGGGGTGGGGCGGCCAATGGGCGGTCCGCACCGTCGTCGATTCGCCCCGCTTTCAGGTCAAGCAGATCGACATCGCGCCCGTGCAGCATGCCCGACCCGAGGAGCTTGCGGCGCTGGCCGGGGTGGCGCTTGGCGATAAATTGCTCAGCATCGACACCGATGAGGTTGCGGCACGGTTGGCCGCGCACCCGTGGGTCGCGGCCGCGCAGGTGAAACGCCATCTGCCGTCGGTCCTGCACATTGGTCTGGTCGAGCGGCGCGCAGTGGCGGTTGCATCCCTGGGCGGGCTCTACCTCCTCGACGAGAATGGGCGGCCGTTCAAACGGGCACGCATGGACGAGGCCGAAGGCCTGCCAGTCTTGACTGGCATCGGCCGGGAACAATACGCGAAACTTCCCGAGGCCAGTGCAGCGGTGTTTCGCGAGGCCCTGGCCCTGCTCGACGACTACCGCCTTCGGCCCGGCCGGCCGGCGCTGTCCGAGGTCAGCATCGACCCACGCTTTGGCTTTGCCTTGGTCCTCCTGGAGGGCGGTGCCGAGATCCGGCTGGGTCGGGGCGAATACAGCAAGAAATTGGCGCGATTCGATCAGATCCTGGAAGCTGTGGAAAAAGAACATTGGGGCGGGTCGTCTGCCGTGCGGGTCGTAAACCTCGACCTTGGCGGCCGACAAGTCCCGGTGCTAATCCGTGGCCTCGACGGCGACGCCGAGGCCGCAAAGCCGGCATCCAAGCCGGCCAATAACTGACAGACCGAAGGAACGGAGACGAGCAAAAACATGGCGAGACGAAGCTCCGACATCATCGTTGGGCTCGACATCGGCACGACCAAGATCGCGGCCATCGTGGCGGAAATGGTCGAGAGCGGGCTTGATGTCATCGGCATCGGCACGCATGTTTCGCGCGGGTTGAAGAAGGGGGTCATCGTCAACATCGACTCCACTGTCGCGGCGATCAAGCAGGCTGTGCTGGAAGCCGAGGGTATGTCGGGGTGCGAGATCTCGCAGGTCTATGTGGGGATCGCGGGCGGCCACATCAAGGGGGTGAATTCCACCGGCACGGTTGCCATCAAGGACAAGGAAGTGCGACCCAGCGACGTGGCCAAGGTGCTCGAACTGGCGCGCGCCATCAACCTGCCGGCCGACCGGCACGTGCTACACGTGCTGCCCCAGGAATACCGGGTCGACGGCCAGGACGGCGTGCGCGAGCCGCTCGGCATGTGCGGGGTGCGCCTGGAAGCGCGGGTGCACATCGTCACGGCTGCGGCCGCGGCTCTGCAGAACATCATCAAGTGCTGCAGCCGGTGCGACCTGGAAGTGGTGGACACCGTGCTTGAGCCGCTCGCCTCGGGCGAGGCGGTGCTGGAACGCGACGAGAAGGATCTGGGCGTGGCCTTGGTCGACATCGGTGGCGGCACCACGGACATCGCCATCTTCACCGAGGGCGCTGTGGCCCACACCAGCGTGATTCCGCTCGGCGGGCACCAGCTTACCAGCGACATCGCGTTTGGCCTGCGCACGCCACCGCACGAAGCAGAGAAGATCAAGCACCGCTGGGGCTGCGCACTGGCCAGCATGGTGTCCGAAACTGAGCCCATCGAGGTGGCCTCGGTGGGCGGCCGCGCGCCGCGCGTGCTGTCGCGTCAGATGTTGTGTCGGGACATCATCCAGCCGCGGATCGAAGAAATCTTCTCCTTTGTCAAGGCGGAGATCATGCGCCTGGGCTGCGAGGACATGCTGGCCTCGGGCGCGGTGATCACTGGCGGCGCCACGCAACTCCCTGGCATGGCCGAGCTGGCCGAAGAGGTGCTAGGCATCCCGGTGCGGCTGGGCATGCCCAAAGGCGTCGGAGGCCTGGCTGACGTGGTCAAGTCGCCAGCGTTTTCCACCGGCGTCGGCCTGGTGCAATACGGGGCCAGCCAACACAGCCTGACTGGACGCACGCCCAGTGCCCCAGCCCGCAGCGGCATCTTCAGCCGTTTGCGTCGGGCCTTGTCGAGCGCGTTCTAGCCCAACCCGTTCGGAGGTTCACTTCTCGGGGCTGATTGCGGCGTCGTCGAGAAAGATCTCGGCCGGCTGTTCGGCGATGTTCGATGCCGACCCACCCACGTTCCACGACAGCCACATGGTGGGCACGGTTGACACCCCGGTCACGTCAACCAACAGAGTGCCGTCGATCCAGAACGTGACCTGTCCCGAATTGTCCGTCGCTTGATGCATGAACGCTTCGACAAGGAACCAGCGCCCGATGGGGGCCACGGTCGTTACCTGGGGAGGGTACCTTTTCTGGCGCAAGTCATCAAAAAGGTACCAGGACATATCGCCGTTCGAGGCTTGCTCCAGGTCGAGGCTCCACAGGTACACATAGCTGGAGGGTTTCGCAGGATCGGTGCGCCCCTGGAACTCAAACACGTTCCAGTACAGCCCGATGGTGTAGCGTTGCGGAATGTACATCCACACCCGGAAGTAGGCATCGTTCGGCAAAACCCCCGACCTAAACAGCCGAGCGTATGAGGTCCTGGTGGCGGCGTTGATGGCTGACATGACCGCGAATCGTCCACTGTGCGTGGGAGAATTAACGACCGTGAGCTGTGCGTCCGCTGACACGATCTGGTCGCTGACCGCACCTTCGGCCCACTGGGACAGATCCCCGGTCTCGTGATCGGCGAACCAGTAGAGTGGGGCAGGTGTAGCATCTGTGGCGTCTGGGACAGGTGAGGCATCTGGGGCAGGCGGGGCACCTCCGAGATGGATCTGGTCGCCGCACGCGCCGACGGCCATCAGCACCGCGACCGCCACAGCACCGGAGGCCGGGCGGGGAGCCCGCACTTTGAGGGTTCCCATGTAGACCAAACTCCTCAAGGCTTGGTCGCGCTCGCTGTCTTGCGCGCCAGACCGACGAACCGGCCCGCCGGGTAGCGCGCAAGATATTGGTTGGCCAGCGCCTTGGCGGAAGGAGCATCATGGCGAGCCGCAGCCGCCTCCATGCCGATGGCTAGCGCTTCTTCGGTGAGCACGCCTTTGGGAAAGCGCGTAAGGTAGGTTTGCAGCAGGACGCTGGCTCGCGCCGGGTTGTGCTCGCGGCGGAGGGATCGCAAGGCCGCCATCACCAGCGCCGCCTCTTCGGGCGGTGGCGGGGCCGGGGCCGCTTCTATTGAAGGCGACTCTTCGACCGAACCCTGCCGATCGCCGGATGCGACTGCCTGCTGTTTTCCGTCCAGCAAATTGCTCCTGCGGCCGCGATGGGTGCTGACCTGGCCGGCAGATGGGGACAGCGCAGCGCCCTCGTCCATTGCCGAGGGCGAAGTCGGGATGCCATCGGCCGGGGCTGGTCTCTCCTCCGGTCGTTGCTCTGGCCGCGCGGTCGTGTGCCTTGGCTGGGCGGCTGGCAAGGTCAGCGCCGAGCCCGACGCTTTCTCATCCGGGCGAGCAAACCAACGACGAGCCAGCGTAGCACTGAGAATGGTGGTACTGACCAGCAGGGCTGTCACCAGGACCGCAGCCCGGGCCAAGCGCAGGCCTCGGGAGCGCCCGGCTGAGATCCGAGCGTAGACTCGCCTCTCCGCCGCTTCGCTGGCAGCAGTGGGAGGCAGCGATCGCAGCAGCCGCGCAGTCTCTGCCTCGTCGGGATCGCGAAAGTCTCGCATTTCGAGCAATCGTTCTTTCATGGCCTTCCCGCTTCTCTCTGCCTACGCCGAGCGGCGACCATGCCCACCAGATCCTTGCGTGCGTGGTGAAGCCTGGTCCAGACGGTTTTCACGGGCACACCGTGCAATGTAGCGATCTCCTGACCGCTGTAGCCTTCAATCTCGAACAGCACCAGGGTCGCGCGCCGCTTTTCGCTCATGCGGGCGAGCATCTGGGCGAGCACGCGCCGATCCTGCTTCTTCTCAAGCGCCATCGCCGGTGAGGCGCTCATGTCCGCTGTTTCTGCGGCATCCACACCCTGGCCGCGCCAGAGCCAATGCTTGAACCAGGCCAGGCGGCGGAAATTCCGCACTGTGAGTTGGGCGATCCGATACAGCCAGCCCGCCAGGTTGTCACCGCGGAAGTGCGGCAACTTGCGACGCACGACCAGGAATACCTCCTGCGCGACGTCCTCAATCTCGGCCTCGGGCACACCGAAAACGCGTATCCAGGCCACCGTCTGCCGAAAGTAGGCGTGGTAGACGTCCTCGAAGACCAGGGGACCGGAAATCTCGGGAAGGCGAGGAGCGGCGGCTGCGCAGGGCGCGTTGCTTTCCTCGGGTTGGGCGCTGGTCCACCTCTGCACAGCCTAAGTATGTCACTAGACCGTGGAAAGCTTCTAGTCGCGTGGGGAGCCCGCCGGCTTTGCCGGCGGCGGACCATCGCGGGAGGGTATGGGAACCCTTCCAGGGTTCCCATGTAGGTAGTCGCGTGGGGAGCCCGCCGGCTTTGCCGGCGGCGGACCATCGCGGGAGGGTATGGGAACCCTTCCAGGGTTCCCATGTAGGTAGTCGCGTGGGGAGCCCGCTGGCTTTGCCGGCGGCGGACCATCGCGGGAGGGTATGGGAACCCTTCCAGGGTTCCTATGTAGGTAGTCGCGTGGGGAGCCCGCCGGCTTTGCCGGCGGCGGACCATCGCGGGAGGGTATGGGAACCCTTTGAGGGTTCCCATTTCAGTTGTCACCCCGACCGAGCGATATGCTGCCGCCTGCTAGCAGGCCCAACCAGATCCGTGGAGCGGTGCCCACATCCCCGATCCGATCGACCATTAGGGAGAAATGGCGCGCGCCAAGTTCCGCCTGAAAGGCCAGGAAAGGTGACACCCGTCGACCGACACTTTGAACGCGAAACCCGAGGCGCCCCCCCGCGTCAATATGCGCCGAACTCGCGTTCGGGAACAAACCGTGCCCGTGCGCAAGCAGCAAAGTCCCATACGGCCCGATCTCGATGCCGAATTCGGCTGCACCCCAGCGCCAGGAAAGGCTCGCTGAAGTATCAAGGGATACCCGCGCCAGTGACAGCTCGTACTCTCGGACCTTGGCGACGGTCGGATAGCTGGCCTCCAGTCCGGCGGTCAGGCCGAAGCGTTCCCCAGACGCCAGCCAGCGCAGGGATCCGCCCCAGGTCCGGGCAGAGCCGCGCCCCCCCGCTCCTGGTGCGAACAGGAACTCGGGCGCAAGAGCGAGCCGGTGCATCCGGAGCAGGCGAGGTTGCGGCGAAGCCGTGGATTCGCCCCTGGATGGAGCCGGAGACAGATCTCCCATGTCCGGAGGTTCAAGCACGAGAGCCGCAAAGACAGCCGCAATCTTCGTTCGCTCAGGGCAGTTTCGCGCAGGATCAGGGTAGGTGGCGGTGCGGCCGGCCACCTGCACCGACCAGCGCGCGCCCAGGTCGCGCACCGTGACAACCGCAGATGACGTACGGTCCGACCTGCCGCTCAGCAACTGAGCCAGCGCCGGCTCGACGTCGGCGCTCCGCGGGCAGTCTCCTGTCGAATTGACTATCGCCGCGTGACCGAGCCGTGGATTGAGCAGGAAGGCAAGCATGAGCCAGCCGACATGCCGGCGCGCGCGAACCATTGGAGAATAGCCGTCCCGAGACAAGGCGCGCAGAATAGCACTGTCACCGGCCGCTCCGGCTAGTGGGCAGGCCCACTGGTGCATGAAGCGTCGAGTCCGAGCCTTCTGCCGGGGCTCGATGGACCATTTCCGGGCAGCGACTCGAGCCAGAAGAACAAGTATACTCGCGCCCCTTGCTCCGCCGCGCCCTCATCATCGGGAACTCCGACGGCATCGGGCTGCACAGCACGCGGCGGCTGCTTGATCGGGGGTGGCAGGTCACCGGGGTCTCGCGCCGGGCGAGCCCGGTCACGCATGCCGGCTATCAGCACCATGTACACGCTCGACCAGGCGGTCGATGTGGTGGAACGGGTGCTGCAGAAGCGTCCCCTGCGCTTCACCCGGCCGCTCTCCATGGCCCTGCTGGTGCGCCTGCTTGCCTGGCTTGGTCGCTGGCGCGTGCTCTTGGCGCGCGGCCCGAATTCGCCCCGGACGTGACCGGGGCAAATGCGTGCAGGCTTCCGAACCGCAGGTCCGGCTACGGGCCGGGCAATGGCTGCGGCGGCAGACTCGCCTGCTGTTGGGCCGCACCGTAGGTCAAAGCCGACGCTGTCCCGGTGTCCGGGATCTCGATCGCCGCGAGGGACAGCCCAGGGAGCACAAAGGTCGGGGGCGTGGGAGTGGTTGCGAGGCCGTCGACGCCGAGTGTAAGAGTGGCCGTTGCGTCGTTCCAGTTGACCACAACGACCTGGGTCGCATCGTCCGCCTGGTTGCGGCTGGCGTATGCGCGAACTCCGGTGGGCGTCGACGATACTGAGAGCAGCGTGGGACCGAAGTGCGTGGCGTAGAGCCAGAACGCCCAATAGGCCGGCTGCGGCTTGCCATCCGCGGCCGCGAAAAGGCCCAGGGTCCAGCCCTCGCGTGTGCTCCAAAACACGGTCGCCCACAGCCCCGTCTCAAGGCTAACCCCGAACGTGTCGGCTGCCCAGAGCCCGGCGGGAACCGTGCCGGGAGACGCGGGCAGAGTAGACTTGGATGGCGTACCGTCCCAGGTGATGTTGGCCTCAGTGATGGCCAGCGGTTTGTTACCCATGCCGGTTGTCTGCATGATGGATTGAACGTGCGCGATCACGCCTCGCAGGGCGGGCGCATCGGCGGCAGCGTTCTCGATGGTCGCCTTGGTTGGGTCGAAGGGGTAGCGGTGGATGGTCACGATGTCGAACAGCGAGCCGCAATTCTGCAGGATCTTGGTGAGCCAGTCGTTGGAGGGCTGGTATTTCCACGACAGATCCGGTCCCACGATCTTGATCGTCGGATCGACCCACTTCATCATCGCGACGAAGGCCTGGGCAGTCGCGCAGTAGGACAGTGGCGTGTACAAAGGAATGCCCTTGGTTGACCCGGTCGCGTCCCCATAGATGTCGGGCTCGTTGCCGATAGAGAAATACTTGACCCCGTAGCCCTTGGTCACGTTCGCATAGGTCACCATGGCCGCCGCCGTGTCTGAGTTCGGGGCCGCGCCGGTCGTGTCGGCGAGCAACGGAATCTGCAAGATCATGTCGGCGCCGATGGCCTGCGCGTAGGTCATCGCCCGGTCCATCTGAGCGTTGTCGAACGGATCAGGGGTGTTCGCATCGTTGTTGTAACCTCCGACGCGCATGACGAAGGGCGCGAGGGTGTGGACCTGATCCTCAGTTCCTGCAATCGGGTCGCCCCAGGTCGGGGCCCATTCCCAGTAGCTGGCGCCGAATCCCGTCGTGGGCCGCGCGGTTCGCGTCGCCGCCGAGATAGAGACTGTTCCAATAACTGGGAGCACCGCGTCATTTGGGCCGTCCGCGGCTGCGTCCGGCAAAGGACTCGTGCTCGGGTCGGGTGGCGCTTTGGCGCATCCCCAAAGGCCGGACAGCGCGCAGGCGAAAAGCGGAATCGATCGGAAAAACATGGTGCGGAACAACAAAACCATGCGGCGATTATGGCCGATCTTCTCTTCGCTGGGGTGGATGTCGGACAAGGGCCGCGTCCGCCCTGCACAAGTGATCAGGTACCGGCCCTTGTCCGCCGCTCGCGGTTGATTTCGTCGTGTGAAAAATTTGGAGCATGGCGCAGGCCGTGCGATCCAAGTAGTCCAGGAGAGATCACATGCTCGAATTCGACGACCAGGCTCAAGGTCCGAAGATCAAGGTGATAGGCGTGGGCGGGGGCGGCGGGAACGCGGTCAACACCATGATTGAGGCCGGCATCCAGGGAGTGGACTTTGTGGCCGTCAACACCGACTGCCAGGTGCTGGAGACCAACCAGGCGCCCACCAAGATCCAAATCGGGAAGAACTTGACCAAGGGCCTGGGTGCCGGGGCCAACCCCGACATCGGTTGCGCTGCGGCGCTAGAAGATGCCTCGCGCCTTGCCGAGGTGGTCGGCGGGGCAGACATGGTCTTCGTCACCGCAGGCATGGGCGGCGGCACCGGCACCGGCGCGGCGCCCGTGATCGCGCGTATCGCACGCGAGGCGGGTGCGCTGACCGTCGCGGTGGTGACCAAGCCGTTCGCATTCGAGGGCCTGCAGCGCAAGAAGAAGGCGAATGCGGGCGTGGCCGAGCTGGGCAAGTCGGTGGACGCGCTCATCGTCATCCCTAACGACCGGCTCGTTGCTCTGGCCGGCAAGCACATGACCCTGCGCGAGTCGTTCAACATGGTCGACAGCGTGTGCGCCACGGCCGTGCGTGGCATCAGCGATCTGGTCATGATGCCCGGCCTCATCAACGTCGACTTTGCGGACGTGCGTACCATCATGACCGGCATGGGTCGGGCACTGATGGGATCGGGCCACGGCAAGGGCGAAAAGCGCGCCCTCGATGCAGCGCAGATGGCCATCAATTCCCCGCTGCTCGAGGACGTCTCGATCAACGGTGCCACCGGAATCCTGGTCAACATCACCGGCGGCCCCGACCTCATGCTGGCCGAGGTCACCGAGGCCTGCACCCTGATTCAGGAAGCCGCCGATCCCGACGCCAACATCATCTTCGGCTCGGTCATCGACGCCAACATGGCCGACGAGGTGTGTCTGACTGTGATTGCGACGGGCTTCCAGGGCCGCACAGCGGTCGAGGCTTCAACCGCCGGCTCCTTGAATGCCCGCCCGAGCAGGAGGCCGGCCGACCACCAGATGGTGCTGCCCATTTCGCACGCGGCGCTTGCGCCGAATCCAGCGCTGCCTCGCGCGCCACTGGCCGGGCCAGCGGCTCCCCCGCCCGTTCCCAGCCTGGCGAGGGCTCCCGCAGCGGTCGTCGGCTCGCCGCCCGTCGTGATCTCAGCGCCCGTGCGCAGCACGGTGCCGGAAGTCGTCGAGTTCGCCGACACCGCACTCGACGAGTTTTCCGCGCCCACTTCGTATCCGGCCGGCGCCATGATCTACACACCGCCTCCGGTGTTCGGGGCCGGGTCGGCGCCCTCCTTTCCTTTGGCGGTCGGCGAGCGGGCTGCCCCGGTTCCAGAGTCGCGGCCGGTCATTCGTCCCGCCGTCACCTCGCCTATGAGCACGGTCCCGGGCAGCGGTCCGCGCCGTGCCCCGGGCACGGTGCCGGCGGCACTGGCCGACCACCTGTGCATCGAGGAAAGCGAGTTCGACAAGCCCACCTATCTGCGCCGGGCCATGGCCGGCGAGACACCGCTGGCCGTGCGCCTCCCAGGCGAGGGCAGCAAGCTGTAGGCGGGGGACCAGAGTGGCGGGCGGGGCCGGGCGCAAGAGCCGGTCAGATGACACCAAGGTGCTGGCGCGCAACCGAAAGGCGCGCCACGAGTACGAGATCGACGAGACCATCGAGGCGGGCCTGGCGCTGGTCGGTTCCGAGGTCAAGTCCATCCGCGACGGGACGGTTACCCTCATCGACGCCTACGCCAGCGTGGAGGGCGGCGAGGCGTGGCTGCATCAGCTGGAGATCGGCGTCTATGCCTTTGCCCACGCGCGCAACCATGAACCGCGCCGGCGGCGCAAGCTGTTGTTGCACCGGCGGGAGATCGATCGCCTGGTGGCGAAGGTGCGCGAGAAGGGCTACACGTTGATCCCGCTCTCGCTCTACGAGAAGCGCGGTCGTGTGAAAGTGGAGCTGGCGCTGGTGCACGGCAAGCAGGAGTACGACCGGCGCGAGGACGTCAAGAAACGCGAGGCCCAGCGCGAAATGGATCGCGCCATGTCGCGGAGACGACGCTAAGTCGCCATGTGAGCGTTCCGATGAGCAACCTGCTGCGCTTGCTGGCCCACGATCCATCGCGCTTGCGCGAGATTGCCCCCGGACGTCCAAGGCCCCCGGCAAGGCATGCTGGGCGCCGAGCGGCATGAGTGGAGTCAAGCTCGCTGCGGATCAGCCAGACCCCGCTGACTGGATGACGGCTCACCCCTCATCCACCCGCCAGTACTTGCCGCCCCCGCCTTCCCGGGCCATGTAGCCGAAGTCCACCAGCCAGCGGCGCAGTCGAGCGGTATCGTCGTTGTACTTGGACAGGATCTCGTTGACCCTCTTCTCCGTGTAGCGCACGCCGTGACTGAAGGATGGCAGCACGTGGCGGAGCAGCACGCGGAACTTTCTTTCCTGCATGGGGAAGGCCTTGATCCGGCCATCGCTGGTGGTGAAGGTGGCCAGCACCTTGCGATCGAAATCGCTCAGCCCTTGCTCGTGAGCGGGGCGGGCTGGCTGCGCCTGTGCCAGCAGCTCCTTTGCCATGCCCGAGAGAGCATTGGTCTGGAGCGAATAGAGGTTGTAGTAGCTCTCGCTGCGCGCGGCGACCAGGCCCGCCCGCGCCAGGCGCGCCAAGTGGTGCGACACCGTCGAGGCACCCACGCCCAGAGTCACGGCTAGTTGCTCCACCGTGTAGGCCCGCTGGCCCAAGAGCCCCACGATACGCAGGCGGTTAGGCTCGCCCAGCACCTTGAAAAACTCGACCAGGTCACCAACGTGTTGGTTGTTGTCCATCTTGACTATGCCGAATTAATTCGACTAATATAGAAATAGTTCCAGACCCGGTCAAGAGAAATGCCAGGCCCGTCCGCCCCAAACAAGACCCGCGCCGAGCTGAGACGCGCCTACAAGGAAACCGCGCGCCAGGCCGGGATCTTCCAGATCAAGAACACCAAGACCGGGAGGATCCTCTTGGGAAGCAGCACGAATCTGCACGGCCCCCTGAACAAGCACCGCTTTATGCTGACCATCGGCCGCCACGACAATGCGGCGCTACAGAACGACTGGAACCAGTTCGGCCCCGATGTTTTCAGCTTCGAGATCCTGGAAATCGTGAAGCCCAGCGACCATCCAAATTTCTCCCTAGAGGACGAACTCACCCTGCTGGAAGAGATCTGGCTGGAGAAACTGCAACCCTTTGGCGAGCGAGGCTACAACCAGGGTCCCATCCGGCGGGACTAACCAGGATCTCGCAGGTCCAGGATGCGATAGAAACGCCAGTCTTTGTAGTCGAAGTGCCACCATTCGTCGGGGTTGACACTGAACCCTTCTTTCTCCAAGGCCTGGCGCAGAAGCGCGCGCGTGCCTCGTTCTGAAGACGTGCCGCCCTTGTAGTCTGCCGCGGCTCGCTCCGACATTTCATCGAAAGCGCTGGGCATGGCGACTTCTTTCCCGGTGCGAAGATCATACAGGCCCACGTCGACCGCGCAGCCGCGGTTGTGCCGCGATCCTTTTTGCGGGTCGGCCACAAACTTGCGCTTGTCAGGCGCAGTCACGTCCCAGAACACCTTGGTCACCGACCAGGGACGGTAGCCATCGAAGATGAGTAGGCCGTAGCCGCGCGCTTTGAGCACCTGGTGGGCACGCACGAGCGCCTCAGCGGCCGGTCGCTGCAGAAATGCCCGCGCCGCGGTGTACAGCTTGCGGCCAGTGAAGTTGTTGGTGGTGGCGTAGCGAATGTCGAGATGGATGCTGGCATCCAGGCGCGAAGGTTCGACCAAATCCGGCGCACGAAAGTCTCCTGTTTCCGTCGGCTGGGCAGTGGCTGGCAAGCTCTGCAGACACCACAGCGTGGCGAGCAAAGAGCCTAGTGCCTGCCGGGGCACGGCTGCCATTCGGGTTTGGCTAGTTTTTCTCACCAGCGCTCAAGCATAAGCCAATTCACCCCAACCGCTGGAAAAACTCCGCGCGCACACGCGCCATCCGCGTGCCGAGCTGGTGGGAGAGTTGCCCCTCACTCATGCCCAAGCTGCGCGCCAGGGATGAGCGGTCCTCGCTCTGCAACCGGTCGTCGTGTTGATCGCGCAGCAGGCGCAGGCGCAGGCCAGCCCGCTGCAGGAAGCGATAGTCGTCAAGCACGCCCGCGACCAGCTCACCCCGCTCGACCATGCGTTGCAGGGCGGCTGGCGGATGGGTGGTGCGCAAAGCCGGGTCGATCTCGCCATGGCGAAGCTGGCCCCAGGCCGCCAGGAACTCGAGATCAGTGAGCCCGCCGGGCGCAAAGCGCAGATGCAGAGACTCGCTCAGGTCGCCGGCGCGTTCGCTCTCGATGCGCTGGCGCAGGTGCAGCAGGTCCGTGCGCAAAGAATCTTCATTCGGCGGTGTCTGGTAGGCGATCCTCTCTAGTCGCTCGTCGAATCCACTTGGCGCGCCCGCGCCCGGCAGCACGAACGCCGGCCGCGCGCGCAGAAGCGCCATGCGTTCCCAAGGGGCGGCAGACTCATGGTGGTAGTCCTCGAAAGCCTGATAGGTGGTGACCAGCAGCCCTTGCGATCCCGAGGGCCGCAGTCGCGTGTCGACGTTGTACAAGCGTCCCTCGTCCAGCAAAGCGCCCAGCGCGCTGATCAGCCGCTTGGCCAGGCGGCCAAACCAGTCCTGGTACTCGATTCCTGATGGGGTCACGCCCTCGTGTTGGTAGAGAAATACCAGCTCCAGGTCCGAGCCGTAGCGCATCTCGCGCGCACCGCAACTGCCCAGAACCAGAATGGTCAATTCCGCGTCGGGCTTTCCCGTGCGCGTCTCCAACTCGGCCGCCACGCGGATCACGGCCTGAGCCAGGCAGGTCTCGGCCAGCAGGCCCAGCTGGGCCGACACCTCTTCGTGGGCCAGATTGCCGGCGACGTCGTGCAGTCCGATACGCAGGATCTCCTCGCCCTGAAAACGGCGCATCTCGCGCAGGGCCTCTTCGTAGTCGCAACCGGCCAGGCGTGCCGGCAGCCGGCCCTGCCACTCCATCGGATCCGGCCGCGGGTCGCCGGGACCGGATAATAGACCAGGCCAAGTCGCAGGATGGGTGAGCAGGTGTCGAGACAGCCGCTCGCTGGTGCCGAACAGGGCAGCCAGGATGGTGAGGAGCTGGCGATCTTCGCGCAGCATAGCCTCCAACCCGGTCGATGCGCGCACGGACAGATCGCGAAAGCGGTCCAAGGCCCGGTCGGGGTTGGGCGAGGCGATGGCTTCTTCCAGCCAGATGGGCGCCAGGCGGCCACGCACCAGTTCCAGGGTTTCCGCGGCCCCCTCTGCATTGGAAAAGCCACAGGACTGCAGATCGGCCAGAAGCTGCGGCCGGGGCAGGGCCGGATCGAGCAGGCGCAGCACGACGGCCGACGGTCCTTGTTCCGGCTCGCCCAAGGTAGCGGCCACCGCACTGACCGCCCGGCGCTGCTGTTCCACCAGCGCATCCAGCTCGGCGAAGCCCGCCAGGCCCAGTCGCCGTGCCAGCCGGTCCCGGCCACTTGGTTCAACCGGCAGCTCGTGCGTCTGGGCGCCCTGCTCAAGCTGGATGCGGTGCTCGACAGCGCGCCAGAGGTGATAGGCGTCGGAAAGGGTGCGCACCTCTTGCGCCGTCAACAAACCCGCCAGTCCCAGCTTGTGCAGCGCGGGCAGGGTCGCGCGCTCGCGCAGATCGGGCCGCTTGCCACCGTAAAGAAGCTGCAGCGCCTGGGCCACCAACTCGACGTCGCGAATGCCCCCTTGACCCAACTTCACGTTCCAGCCCGGATGCTGGGTGCTGTCCACGAACTGCTGGCGCAGGGAGCGGACTTCGTCCAGCGTGCGCGGCCCCGAAGAGCGTGGAAACACAAAGGGCTCGACGGTCTTGAGGAAACGCGCACCCAAGGACCGATCGCCGGCGGCCGGCCGCGCACGCAGCAGGGCCTGCCTCTCCCAGGTGCGGCCGAAGGTCTCGTAGTAGCTCTCGGCAGCAGCCAGCGAGTTGCAGATGGCGCCGCTTCCACCTTCGGGCCGCAAGCGCAGGTCCACGCGAAACACGAAACCGTCCCCCGTGATCTCGGCGACCGCGCGCGTGATCATTTGTGATAGCCGGCAATAGTACTCGTGCAGACTGAGCGAGCCCGCCTGTCCCTCGTCGGAGGAGTAGATGTAGATGAGGTCGACGTCCGAGGAGAAATTCAGCTCCTCACCACCCAGCTTGCCCATGGCCACCACCACGAAGCCAGGGCACTCGTCAGCACAGACCGGCTCGCTGTAGCCCGCGCGCAGCTGGGATTCGCAAAAGACCACCGCCGCGTCCAGACACGCGTCGGCGAGTGCCGAAAGATCGCGCGCCACCTCCAGGCTTGTTCCGGGCCTCAGCTCACGCACACCGAGACGCAACATTTCGACTTGCCGATACCGGCGCAGCCGGCGCTGAACATCGGCCAAATCGGTACAGCCGGCCACCGCCGCCTTGACCTCGGCAATGGTCCGCTCGCGCGGCTTGGCCCGGTCGAAGAAGGGATCGGCCAGCAGCGCACTCAACCGATCGGCGTCGGCCAGCAACAGATCCGTGAGAAAGCTGCCGCTTGACACGAGCGCGGCCAGCAGGCGCAGTCCCGCCTCGTCCTCGGGAAGCACAGCGCCGGCCTCAACCAGTCGTTCCAGGCGCGGACGCGCGCCCTCCGGGTCGGGACCCGCGGCCAGCAGGCGATCGAGAATAGGCGAAGCGCGCGCGAGGACGGTGATTAGAGTGGCTCCAAGCGCGCGCACACGACGGTGATGTTGTCGAGGCCGCCGTGGGCGTTGGCGGCGGCCACCAGCCGTTCGCACAGCTTGTCGAGGTCGGTCTCGCTTGCCGCAAGCTCGGCCAGTTCCCGGTCGGGAACCATGCCCGACAGGCCGTCGGTGCACAAGAGATAGAGGTCGCCCAGGCGTGGCTGATCCACGATGATGTCCACGTCGACCGAGGGCTTCATGCCCAGGGCGCGCACGATGACATTCTTGTGTGGAAAGGACGCGATCTCGCCCGCCGACAGGCGCTTCATCTTGACGTAGTCGTTGAGCAGGGAGTGGTCCTGGGTCATCTGCTCAAGCCTGCCGTCGCGCAGGCGGTAGAGGCGGCTGTCGCCCACATGGCCGACCACGAGTGCACCCCCGGCAAACAGGGTCGAGACCACGGTGGTTCCCATGCCCCGGCGGTCGCTGTTGCGTTGAGCCTCCTCGTGAATTTTGAGATTGGCGAGCTTGATGGCACCCACCAGCCGGTTGACTTGAAACCGGTGGCCTCGGTCCACTTTGAAGGGCCAGGTCAGCTCCTGCTCGTTCTCGGTGGCCTGCAGGTGGCTGACAATGGTTTCCACAGCCAGCCGGCTCGCCACCTCGCCCGAAGCATGGCCCCCCATGCCGTCGGCCACGATGGCCAAGCGCTCGCGGGTGGGAAGAAACAATGAGTCCTCGTTGTGGTCCCGCGTGCTCCCTACGTTGGTCTCGCCCGAAAAACGAATGCGCATGCCGTCGAGCGGGAAGGAGGTGCTCATGGGGACATCAATGGTATCGCCGGGGCGGGCCGCATTTCAACCGCTTCGCGGCCTGACGAACGAAAGAGCGGGACCCAACTCCACGGACAGGTTGCCATGCGCCCGATAGAGATCGCCGTCGACCGTGTACACGGTTTCGGGCTCATCCGGCTCGATGACCAGGCGCGTGGCCAGAGCGCTCCAGGCGCGGCGGGGCGAGATGCCGCGGCCCTGGCGCACCGCTGGCAGGTCCCAGGTCAAGCCGAGCGGTGACGAATGGATCGCCAGAACACTGAAGCGGCCGGGATGGTCATCGGCGCGGTGGTTGAGCTTGAAGCCGAGGCCGATCTCGCTGACCGTGGCGGCGCCCAGACCGAGGAGCGCAGTCCACGGCAGGATCTGCCCGTCAACGAAGACCCGGCCGTGGAAGCGACGAAAGATGCGCTTCGCGTAGCGCCGGGTGGTGGCTTCGGACAGGACGGAGCGCAGCAGGATCCAGATGGCGCGCCTGGTTCCGTAGTCGCCCACGGCGTAGTACTCCTCCAGGAAATTGGTGATGAGCCCGGTTCCGAAAACGAAGCCGTATTCGTCCTGAACCTTCATGCACCGGCGCACCAGGACGGAAGGCGGACGGACTGCCCTTTCAGAGGCGGCCAACTGCGCCAGCAGCGCTTCGGGCTGCACCAGGATGCCCAGCGAGGATGCCACCACGTTCATGGTTCCGCCCGGCAGCAGCGCCAGCGGGGGTAGGGGACGCTCCCCGTACGCACGCACGAGCGCCGTCACCGTCCAATGCAGGGTGCCGTCGCCACCGTGCACGCCGATGATCGAAGGCTGGTCTTGTGCCACCTGCCGCGCTTCCGCAGCCAGCGCGTCGGAACTGGCCGGGGCCAGGACGTGACCCGTCTCACCCAGGATACTGGCGAAACGTCGCGCACGGTCCGGATCTCGGCGATTGGCTCGCGCTTCCCGGTTGACGAAGACCACGATGGGCACGCACACAAAACTCTACACCCGGAGCAGCCAGCCGCCATAACCGCTGGTGCCTTGCGACCGCAATCCGGCGACAAGCGCAGCGAAGGCGAGAGCCGCTCCGGAAGAACAGGCCTTTCCATGATCAAGCCGCGCACCCAATCGGAGCGATGAGTGGTGGTCGTGGACGTGGTCCTGGTCGTCGTCGTGGCCGTGGCCGTGGCCGACGGTGATCACTCCGGCCACGGCCACGACCACGGCCACGTTTACGACCACGACCTTCTGCGGCTATTGCGGGATTGGGGTGCGACGCGCCTGGCTGCCCAGTGCGGAGTCTTAATGTATACTGGGTTGACACAGCGGGTATGACGGTCCCAAGCCTGACAGCCTTCGGGAAGCGGTGATGTCCTCGACGCACGAAAAGCGCCCTTCTGCGTCCGAATCTCCGCGCGCGGTGGGCGCGCATGCCACCGGGTCCTCGAACCAGGCCATGCCAGTGCCTGACGGCGCGTTGCGAGCCGCGCTGCTGGAGCTAGCGGAGAAGCTCGACAGGCTGTCGCATTTCGAACTGCTGGGTTTGTCCGAGTCAGCCACAGCCGGTGAGGTCAGTGCAGCTTTCGTGCGCGCAGCCCGCCGCTACCACCCGGATCGTCTGGCCGGCGCAGGTCTGTCCGAATTGGTGCCTCAGGCCGAGCGCATCGTGGCGCGTATGAGCGAGGCAGCCATGATTCTGGGCGATCCGGCGCGTCGCGCCGAGTACCTGGCCGCGCGGGCTGGAAAAAAGGCGGCGGGCAGCACTGTCCCGACCCTGATCGAGGCTGAGACGACCTTCCTCAGGGGGGAAGTTTTCCTCAAGCGGGGCGAGCATGCAAAGGCCATCGAGTGCTTTGCGGCCGCAAGCAAGGCTAACCCGGGGGAGCCCCAGTACCGGGCCTACTGGGCCTGGGCGCGCTTCGAGCAGCCCGGCGGGCGCAAGGAAGCCGTGGTGCGTGAGGTGCAGCGGATCATCGCAGATGTGGTTGCGGCACAACCACGGTTTGCACGGGGCCATTTCTGGCTCGGCCAGATCTGGAGTTTCCTCAACGAGCCGGTCCGCGCCGAAAGTGCATTCCGCGAGGCTGTCAATCAGGACAAGCACTTCTTTGAAGCGGCTCGCGAAATGCGCTTGTTGGAAATGCGGCGAACCAGAAAGGGCGCGACGGGCAAGGATCCCGATCCCCCGCGGCGCGGACTCATGAGCCGGTTGTTCAAGAAGTAGGGGAGGGCAGGGAGCAGACCACCCCTTGGGTTGGGAAGGCGACCCTACGAAGACCGGCGGAGTCCCAAGAAACCGGTCAAGGCCGCAGAAATCAGCATCACGGCTGCGCAACCGACGACGTTGTACCAAAGGAAGCCAATGGCGGTTCGCAGGAAAAGGACAAGGACGAGCACCTCGGAGAGGAGGGCGGCGAGAAACACAGCGGTTCCTTGCACCCGGCGCAGGAAGAACGCCACCGCGAAAATGCCCAGTATGGTGCCGTAGAAAAGCGAGCCGAGAATATTCACGGCTTGGATGAGGTTGTCGAGCAGCGAAGCCAGGGTGGCGAAGAGTAGGGCCAGAAGGCCCCAGCCTGCGGTGAACCAGCGCGCGGCGCGGACGTAGTGTGGGCCCCTTGCGTCCTTGTGCAGGCTGCGTCGGTAGAAATCGATGACCGTGGTCGATGCCAGCGCCGACAGTTCACTGGCTACCGCGGACATGGCTGCGCAGAAGATGACGGCGAGAAGTAGCCCCACGATCCCGCGGGGAAGGTTGCGTATGAAGAAGGACAGGAACACGTAGTCAGCGTCCTTGGTCGCGGCGTGGGGTAGGGCCGTGGCAAGGACCTGCTTCATCTCGCCGCGAACGGATGCGAAGGTTGCCTCGCTTTCACGTACCGCCTTCTCGGCGGCGACGATGGACCCTTTGTCGTGCCGGTTCAAGGCGGCGTCCAGCCGCTCGATGGCAGAGCGCTTGCGCGCGAAGGCGGCCTCGTGACGGCGTTCGATGGCGGCTGCGTGGGTCGCGTGGGGAGTCTGATAGACGCGGGCGAGTTCCGGCTGGTTGAAGAAGACCGGAGGCAGATTGAATTGGTAGAAGACGAAGACCATCACGCCGACCAGGAGCACGAGAAACTGCATGGGAACCTTGAGCAGCCCGTTGAAGAGCAGCCCCATGCGGCTTTCGGTGATGGATCGGGCGGCCAGGTAACGCTGCACTTGCGACTGGTCGGTCCCGAAGTAGGCCATCGCCAAAAAGAACCCACCCAGAAGACCGGACCAAAGGGTGTAGCGCCGGCTCGGATCAGGTGAGAAATCGATGATGTTCAACTTGTCCAGGGTTCCCGCGATGTGAAAAGCGTTGCGCAGGGAAACCGAGGGTGGCAGGCGCGTGACGATGACGATGAATGCGACCACCATCCCGCCCAGCATCACGAGCATTTGAAGTTTCTGAGTCTGACTGACAGCCCGTGTGCCCCCCACGACCGTATATAGGATCACCACGCCACCCATGCACAAGCAGGTCAGGCGAAGCGGCCAGCCCAGGACCGAAGACAGGATGATAGCGGGGGCGTAGAGGGTGATGCCGGCGGAGAGCCCACGCAAGAGCAAAAACAGGAACGCCGCCAACTGGCGGGTCTTCAGGTCGAAGCGGTGCTCAAGGAACTCATAGGCGGTGTAGACGCGCAGTTGGAAATAGCGGGGAATGAAGGCTATCGACAGCACAATCATCGCCAAGGGCAGGCCGAAGTAAAACTGCACAAAACGCATTCCGTCTTCGTAGGCCTGGCCAGGGGTCGACAAGAAGGTCACGGCACTGGCCTGGGTCGCCATCACCGACAAACCGATGGTGGGCCATTTGTCCTGGTAGCCGCCCCGCAGATAGGTAGCCAAATCCTGCTTTTCCCACGTCTTCCACACCCCATACGCCACAATCGCGCCCAGGGTGCCGAAGAGGACCAGCCAGTCGAGCGAACTCATCGGTAGGCAAGGGTGAGGGCAATGAACAACGCTATCTCGGCTAGAAGGGCGCCGGCAACGACACCGTAGAGGCCAGGCCAACTCAAGAACGGCGGCGCTGCCTGAAGCTCGCGGCGCTCGAGAGGCTCGGGCTCATCTGTCATGAGGCTCCGTGGCGCCGGCTAGGAGATTGGCGAATAACCGGAAAGCGCCCGGCACGCCTGCTGGCAATTGCCGAAAGAAGGCCAGAGCCGTGTAGACAAAGCTTCCCTTTCCATACCGCGCGACCAGGATGCCACCCGGCAGGGAACCCTCACCAGGGTCATTCATGGAGACCACGGTTTGGTAGCGCGCATCCCAATTAGAGGCAAAGTAGAGCCCGCGCTCTTGCTCCCAGCCATCGAAATCGTGTTCGCCAATCTTGTTGGGGTAGTTGAGGATGGAATGGGTGGGCGAGACAAAGATCACCGGAGCGTTTTCGTCCGTGATGCGTTCGCGGCCGATCTCGAAAGGAAAAGGGCCGATGGGCATGGTCAGCGGACTCAAGCGGTTGTTCGTGTTGTACTGGACAACCAGCGTACCGCCTGCCTGCACATAGGCCAATAGGGCCACGTGGGCGGCGCGCAACTGCGCACTGCTGTTGAAAGCGCGCACGCCTGTGACGACGGCATCGAAGTTGGCAAAAGCGGAACCACTTTGGTTCGCGGACGCGTCCGCCAGTACGGTGTCCCCGATGACCGTCACCGTGTAGCCGGCCTGCCGGAGACTGGCGGGGATTTCGTCGCCTGGCCCGGGTATGTAGCCAATCCTGGTTCCCTTGCGTTCCAGGGGGAAGGCGACCAACTGCACGTTGGCGTTGGCAAGAATCGTCTGCATCGGAATGTGGGCGTGCTCGATGCGCGTCTGGCCCAGGGAGAAACGGTTTGGGCCGACCTCTGCCAAGAAATGCAGGACGCCCCTTGCCGAAGCCAGGCGGTCCATTTTCGTCGACGGCTGGATGTGGAAAAGGATTTCCTTGTTGTCCCCCTGGACTGCAAGTTCGAAGGGGACACTCGGGGGCGATACCGACCAGCCCGCCGGGATCTCAAGACGCAAGGTGCCTCGCATCGACGGAGCCACTGCGGTGAGGCGAACGCCCAGGGTTCGTGGCTCCCCATTGGGCAGGACCAAGACTGTGTTCGCCGGTCGCAGCAAGACCGGGGGCGTGACTTCGAGGGGACGATAGCACTCGCCCGCGACCGGGTCGGTCCACTTGAAGGTGATAGGCCGCCTCACGGTCAGCGTGGAACCGCCAGCGGCAAGCACGAACTCGACCTCGAGCGGCGGTGGGGCCTCGGGCATGCCGACGAGCGCCGGATCCTCGACGCGAGAAAGTCCCGGCTCGGCCGGCGCGACTAGCCAGTAGGGCGTGGTCAGGGCGGTGGTGTTCGGGATGCGGACGGTTCGCTTCAGCTCAAGCGAGGCGAGGGCGCCTTCCGCTATGGAGATAGCAGAACCTGGAAAGTGGATCTCGCGCAGAGTGAACTTCACCGGCGAGCGATTGATGGCCGTTGCCGTCACATCCATCGTCCCACCGGGCACAACCCGGAAATCGGCCGCGGTCGCCTCAAGAAAAAGCCCCGCGCAAGCCAACACCAGTTCACGTATTTGGGCGTGCTTGCATGTACGCCAGGCGACATCGCGAACGGAGTCGAGGGCCTCGTCCAATTGCAGGAGGGTGGGAATGCTCTTGTACGGCTCGGCTGGCACGAATTGGCGCACCACCCGCTCGACCAGGCGTGCGACTGCACGGCTGTTCTTGATGCGCGACCAGGAAAAGTCGATTCCGCCGAGCAGCGTGGTGGCGAGACCGGGAGAGGAAGGCGCCCGGTCCAAGAGCTTGAAGTACTCGACGATAGGGCCGCGCGTGCGTGCCACGCCAAAGCCCTGGCTCTTGTGCATGCTGCGGCTCTCCGCCGCCATCTCGCCGTAGGACAGCCCCAACAAGGGATTGTACTTGCCCACATCCAAGCTGAGAAAGCCCGACAGGTCCTCCTGCGGCTTGATGCTCCAGGAAGAGCGGTTCCAAAACAGCCTCTGCGCCTGCCAGGGGTGAACCCCTTGCCCGAGTTGCTCCGGGAAACGTGACGGGTCCGCGGCTGCCCGAAAGGCCTCCACCGTCAGCCGCGCCGAAGCTGTGTGGTGCCCGTGCGTGTCGGCCAGCTCTGGAGAAAAGCGAGTAATGATGATGTCAGGTTGGAAGCGTCGGATGACCCACACGACATCGGCTAGCACGGCGTCCTTGCCCCAAATGCGCAGCGTTTCTTCGGGACTCTTCGAGTAGCCGAAGTCGCGTGCGCGGGTGAAGAACTGCTCTGCCCCGTCCACCCTGCGCGCGGCAAGCAGTTCCTGCGTGCGGATCACACCCAGCTCCGCTCCCTGCTCTGCGCCGATCAGGTTTTGCCCGCCATCGCCGCGCGTGATCGACAGATAGGCCGTGCGCAGGAGGGCCTCGTTGGCAAGGTAGGCGAGCAAGTTGGTGTTCTCGTCATCGGGGTGCGCGCCGACGTAGAGCACGCTGCCCACGACCCCGAGCTTGCGCAGCGCCAGTTGGATCTGCGCGCTGTCCAATTCTGCCGGGCCAGCCTGTGCGTGGTTGAGCGGGAAAGTGGTCATGGACAAGAGGACGAACCCGAGCAGGACGCCGAAGCTTGCCCGGCGCGAGGGATTTCTGCCGAGTATACTCAACGCCAAAAGTGGGCCGCGCATTTTCCGATTCCTACCTCGCGGGTGAGCCTGCTGCACACGCGTTCTTTGCGCCGGGGTTTCGTGACCCGGAGAAACGGCAAAGGGCGGCCCGGCTCGCGGCGGGTCGCAAGGTGCCCGCCGCCCTGGTGGATGTCTTGCGCGAGCAGCAAGCCGCCTTGCCCGCGAGCGCGGCCCGCCAGGCGAATCTGGACGCTCTGGCAGAAGGCGGCGTGGGTGTCGTCGCGACTGGGCAGCAGGTGGGACTTTTTCTCGGCCCGCTCTACACGTTCTACAAGGCAGCCTCGGCGGTGGCTGTGGCGCGGGCCATCGAGGCCGAGTCGGGGATTCATTGCGTCCCGCTTTTCTGGCTGCAAACCGAGGATCACGACTTCGCCGAAATTCGCACCTGCACCGTGGCCGGACCGGATGGGCAGCCCGTGCGCCTGGAGCTGGCCGAGGGCAGCGAGGCACAGGCCCGCGTCTCTGTGGCGCACCGGTGCTTGGGGGCTGAGATCGGGGCTGTGCTCGACCAGTTGGCTTCTCTTGTCGATGGCGAGCCAGGGGCAGGAGAGGTGATGGCGCTGCTGCGGGCGCACTATCGGCCTGGGCAGCCGCTTGCTGCGGCGTTTGCCGGGGTGTTGGGGACCCTCTTCGCCGACGAGGGGCTGATTCTTCTCGATCCGCGCGACGCGCGCCTAGCGTCCCTGGCTGCGCCCATCTATCGATCATGCATCGAAGACGCGGGCCTGATTGAACGATATTTGAAAGACCGGCAGGCTGCGCTTTCGGCAGCGGGATTTGCCGCGCAGGTTCCCGTTCGCTCCTGTGCCCTGGTCTTTTTTCACCAAGGCAGCGCGGCCGGGCCGCGCTTTCGCCTGCAGAAGAGTGCACGCGAAGGGGCAGGGGAGTGGGCCTTGGCCGGGACGAGAGAAACCGTGCCCCACGCAGAATTGTTGGATCTTCTGTCACGCGAGCCGCTGCGCTTCTCCACCTCGGCACTCTTGCGCCCCATCGTGCAAGACGCGCTCCTGCCGACCGCGGCCTATGTGGGCGGTCCGGGCGAGATCAACTACTTTGCCGAGCTGGGTGCGCTCTACCAGCATTTCGGCGTCTGCCCCCCGCTTCTGGTTCCTCGCGCGCGTTTTCGTTGCCTGGATGCTCGCACGCGCCGCTGGTTGGAGCAGCTGGGGCTTCGTGCTTCTGATCTGGCGCAGCCTGCGCATGAGGTCCGCGCTCGCCTGCAGGCAGCGCGGCCCCTCGGCTCCCCCGATCCGCAGAAGTTGCGCGATCGAGTCGCGCGGGAGATTCTGCCCGCGGTGGAAGAAATCGCATCAGCCATTTCTGCGACGGGCGAACGCCTGCGCCGGCCAGCGCAGCGCACGCGGGACAGTGTGGCCCATACTCTGGAACAGCTCATTGGGCGCTACGCACGTGGTTTGGTCGAGCACGATGAGGCGACGCAGCGAAGGATTCAGCAGCTCGAATTGGTTCTCAATCCCGGCGGCGTTGCGCAGGAGCGCTTCTATGGCTGGCCTTGGCTGGCCGGCCGCCTGGGCGCTTCGGCCTGCAAGCGCCTGGTGCGCGATCGGCTGGAGCGGGCAGGCGCCTTTGCCACCGACATTCTGGAGCTTGCGCCATGAGCGCGGCCCGCCTGCGCATCGGCGTCGCCTGCTTCTCGACCTTTGGTGGCAGCGGCGTGATCGCGTCCGAGATCGGAATGTCGATGGCGCGGCAGGGCCACCGGGTCGCGTTCCTCAGCGACAAGCCACCCGCGCGCCTCGACCTTTCCTGTCCCAACATCTCATTTCACGCCGTCGCAGCCCTGAACTATCCCGTGCGGGCACAAAGCTCGTATGCCGTGGCCCTGGCAGCCGAGATGATCGAGGTGGGACAGAAGGAACACCTGGACCTTCTTCATGTTCACTACGCCGTTCCCCACGCGATCGGCGCCTATCTGGCCCGCCAGGTCCTGGGCGCGGCGGCGCCGAAGGTCCTTGTCACCCTCCATGGTACGGACGTCACCCGTCTTGGCGCCGATCCAAAGTTTTCGTCTCTCACGCGGTTTGCGGTTTTGGCGGGAGATGCTGTCACGGCCCCCTCGCACTGGTTGGCGGAGCAAGCCTACCGCCAACTCGGCCTACCACGCGAGACCAACATCGACGTAATTCCGAACTTTGTCGACACGCATCGCTTTCGCGTGGCTCGCATGAAGTCTCCTGCCGGCAGGCAGATCCTCACCCATGTTTCGAATTTTCGGCCGCTCAAGCGGGTCGAAGACGTGGTGCGGATTTTCGCAGGCGTGCGCAGCGAAATGCCGGCAAGGCTGCACTTGGTGGGCGATGGCCCGGAACGCCTACGGGTCGAGGCGTTGGTCCATTCTCTCGGGCTGGCGGGCGATGTGAGGTTCTTCGGCGAGGGCGCGGACGTGGCGGAAGTCCTGCAAGACAGCGACGTGTTTCTCCTGCCCAGCGAGACCGAGAGTTTCGGCCTGGGTGCGCTGGAGGCGATGGCCTGCGGTGTACCCGTGGTGGCATCCAACGTGGGCGGTCTTCCCGAGGTCGTGCTGGACGGCGAGACTGGCTTCTTGGCCCCGGTCGGAGATCTCGAGGAGATGTCGAAGCAGGTGCGCCGCCTGCTCACCGACCCAGATCTTCACGCGCGGATGTCGCGAGCCGCGCGCGCCCGGGCCGAGGTGCACTTCCAGCTTGAACCGGCGGTCGAGCGCTATGAGTTGGTCTATCGTCGGGTCGTCGGCGCTAGTGCTTCTTCTTCCAGTCGCCCAGCGCTTTCTTGACGTCGGCCTCCAAGAAGAAGAACTCTGCTTTCTGGCCCAGCTGGTAGGCCTTCTCGGCCAATGCGTAGGCATCCTTGTAGTTGCCCTTGGCTGCAAGCAACGACGCCTTGATCCACACGTTGAACCAGTCTTCTTTGAGGGCCAGCGACTGGTCGATGTACTTGAGCCCCGTGGTGGTGTCTTTCTTGGTGTCCAGCATATAGCGCGCGGCAAAGGCATAGGTTCGCCAGGTGCCGTCGAGGCTGGCGGCGATGTTGGCCAGGGCTTGCTCAGCCGTGTGGACCTGGATGGGGATGGACAGGCGCAGCCGTTCCCATTCCAGACTGAGCGAGGTCTGGTCGTCGGTGAAATCGGCGAAGAGGAACGTCATGCGCTCCCGGAAAGGAGCCGACTTGGTCTGTACCTGCACGCGAAGCAGGTCCAGGTCGGCTTTGTAGTCCCGTCCCGTTCCGCCCTGGTCGGCCTTCTTGTTGAGCACCACAGTCCACGCGCCCTTGGACGGGATGGTGAACAAGGCGTAGGTTCCGGCCGGCACAGGTTTGCCGGCAAAGACCACGTCCTTGCTGAAGCTGATCTTGGTTGCCTGGTTCGCCCCGGTCCGCCAGATTTGATCATAGGGCACCAGCCCGCCCCAGATCTTGCGCCCCTTCACCGCCGGGCTGCTGTACTCGAGCGACACCTCGGTCAGTCCTACGACTTGCGACACCTTGGCCAAAGGACTGGGCCGTGGCAGGTCTAGCTGGGACATAGCCGGGGAGGATAGCAAGGAAACCGACCCAAGAACTGCCCCAGTGAAAGCAACACGAACGATCCTAGTCATGTGAGCACGCCCCTTCCACGTTGTCGCTGAATCACAAGGCGGCAACCGGGCAGGATCTAGCACGGCCCGAAACAGATGCACGCGCGGACGGGAGTCGGGTCGTTGCTGCAAGACCGCGAAAAGGGCCTTCAAGGTTTCTCCCCTTTCTGTGCCACGCTTGACAGTGGACGACCGTTAACGCGCCGAGCTAGCTTTCGAGAATGCCGAAAAGCTGTTTGTCGGAGGGCTACTCGTCAATCCTAAACGGCTCGGTCTGGATAGGGGCTACCCAGTGCCAGCCCCTTGCCCGGGTCGCAGATTATGCATCGATCGCGCCAACCGCTGCGCCAACGGCTTGTTAGAAAGCCGCCGCCGCGCTACCTTTGATTCATGCGCAGCTTCACTGCCGTCATCGAGCGCGACCCTGCTACGGGTCTGTTTGTCGGCTACATTCCTGGATGGCCGGGAGCGCATTCTCAGGGAGCTACCGTCGATGAACTCCGCGCAAACCTGGAGGAGGTCGTGGCGATGCTGCTCGAGGACGGCGAACCCACGTTCGAAGGGGAGTTCGTCGGCACACAGACCGTCAAGGTCGCGTAGCCGTGGGTGACCTACCCGTCCTGAAGCCACGCGAGGTCGCCATTATCCTGCAGCGACTCGGCTTCGCGGAGGTCCGCCAGCGAGGGTCCCACCGCCAATATCGACATCCTGATGGTCGCGCGACGACTGTGCCCTTTCATCCCGGCCGCGACATTTCGCCCACTTTGCTTCGCGCCATCGCCCGTGACATCAGAGTGGACGTCCGCGACTTCGTCGAGAAGCGCTGATCTCAGAGAGTGCGCGCCCCCTCGCCCTCGAAACGCGGTTGCTCGGGGTGGCGTTTGTAGAGCAGGATCATGCGCCCCAGGATCTGGACCACGTTGACCCCCGGGCCTTGGCCCAGGCGTTCGGCCACCTCGAAGCGCGTTTCGGGACATTCGCGGGCCAGCTTCACCTTGATGAGCTCGTGGTCAAAGAGGGCCCGTGTGACTTGAGCGACAACCCCCTGGTTGGTTCCGCTCTTGCCAATCTGGACCACCGCCTGCAGGGCATGGCCAGAGGCGCGCAGCAGGCGGCGCAGGGGCGTGGAAGGCATGAGCGATTGCTTGCGTGGGCTGGTCGGGGCGGGCATGGGCGCAAGTTGCCACACCAGGCAGCGCGGGTCACGCTCGACTGCACCTTCTACGTAGCCATCAGCCGGAAGGCCGGAGAGCAACGAGCAGGCGGCGGGCCAGGACGGGTGCCTCCGCGGTCTCGTGTTTGACGAAGACGTAGGCCTCGCTCCAGGGCTGCCCGGCGATGCGCTCAGCCCAGGCGTCGAGGGCGGCGGGTGCGTAGTCTTCTCGGCGCAGACGCAGGTAGCCCCAGGAGGTGGTGGCCTGCAGGGGCGTCTCAAGCTTCTCCGCTTCGGCGATGCACAGGGCGGCCCCCGCCGCTCGCAGGGTGGCGTAAACGTCGTCAGAGAACCACGAGGCGTGGCGGAATTCGAAGGAGGGACGAATTCCCTGCCCGACTTGTGCCAGCACAGTCAGGAACGCTTGCAGCCGTTCCAGGTCCTTGTGCAGCCACGGTGGTAGCTGGAACAGCACCGGACCCAGCTTGCTGCCCAGGGTCGCGGCCCCTTTGGCGAAGCGCTCCACCGCGCTCTGCGCGTCGTGCAGCCGTAGCTCGTGGGTGATGCGTCGGCTGCATTTGAGGGCGAAGACGAAATCGGTTGGCGTGGCGGCGGCCCAGCGTTCGAGTAGGACGGAGCTGGGCATGCGGTAGAAGGTGTTGTTGATCTCCACCGTCGGGAGTTGCTGCGCGTAGAAGGCCAGCATCTCCTCGGCGGGAAGCTTCTCGGGATAGAACGAGCCACGCCAGGGAGGGTAGCTGAAGCCGCTTGTCCCGACCCACACCCGCATCGCTGGCCTCCCCCTAGCCCCGTGAGGCGCGCGCCTTGGGCCGCGCGCTGTGGGGCGCTGCGGGTCGGGCCGGCTTGCGCTCACCCAGCTCGCGCGTGTCCGTCGCCGCCGGTTGGCCACGCGCTGCCAGGCTGGCCTTGAGAGCCTCCATCAGGTCGATGATCTGCGCAGGCTGTTCCGGCGCAGCGGAGGACGCGACCTCGTGGCCCGCCACCTTGCGCTCGATCTCGGCCTGCATCCGCTCACGCACATCGTTGTGATACGCCGCCGGGTCGAAGCTGTCGGACGCGATCTGTTCCACCACCTGGGTGGCCAGCTTCAGCTCGGCCTCACTCGACTGGCCCTCGGGTATTGGCACCTCGGCCAAGGGGCGCACCTCGTCAGCATACAGCAGTTGCTGCATGACCAGCCCGCTGGTGCCCGGCTGTGCCCCCGGAACCGGTCGCAGCATCACCAAGTACAGTCGGTCCCGCGCGGCGTAGCGGGCGATGGCGGCGCGGCCACTCTGGCGCATGACCTCGACCAGCAGATGGTAGGCTTTTTCGCCACCCTTGTCGGGCGCCAGGTAGTAGGGACGGTCGAAGTAGATGGGGTCGACCTTATCCGCGGGCACAAACTGCGCGATCGCGATGGCCTGGGTCGCCTTCTCCTCTATGGCCTTGAGTTCTTCGTTGGTGAAGGTCACGTATTGGTCCTTGGCGAACTCGTAGCCCCTGACCACTTCCTCGCGCGGCACCACCTGGCCGTCCTTCGCGCACAGATACTGCTGGTGCAGACGCGAGCCGTCCTTGTTGTGCAACAAGTGAAACGAAATTCCGGCCGACGGCTGCGTGGCCGAATAGAGCTTCACCGGTATCGAAACCAAGCCAAACGAGATTGTTGCACCCGCCATTGCCCGCGCCATGATCCAAGCCTAGCGCAGAAAACGCTTGCGGCTAGCCGCGTGCAAGGTTTGCGCAAAGAGGGTCCTTTGCCCCTGCAGAATTATCGTGCCAAGCGTTCGCCGGGTCGAACGACTGAGCCGTTTGGCGGCGGTTCCGGTCCGGGCCGGCTATTCGTGGTGCACAAGCACGCGGCGCGCCGTTTGCACTACGATCTTCGCCTGGAGATGGAGGGCGTGCTGCGCTCGTGGGCGGTGCCCCGAGTACCCAGCTTCGACCCAGCCGAAAAGCGTCTAGCGGTGCAAGTGGAAGACCACCCCATCGAGTATGGATCCTTCGAGGGGGTCATTCCTGCCGGCAACTACGGCGCCGGCCCCACTATTGTCTGGGATCGCGGCACCTGGACCCCGCTTGACGATGTCAAGCAGGGCCTGGTCAAGGGCAAGCTGCGTTTCACGTTTGCCGGCTACAAGCTGCGCGGGGCGTGGTCACTGGTGCGCCTGGCGAAGAGCCAGAAGGACTGGCTGCTCATCAAGGAACGCGACGCCTACGTCGTGCGCGGGGGCGAAAGCCGCTTGCCCGAGGCTTCGGTTCTATCCGGCCTGACCATTGAGGAACTGCGCGACGGCTCGCCCCGGTGGGCCGAGGTGCGTGAGCAGACCGACAAGCTGCCGCCGTCCCCGCTGCGGGCCGAGCAGGTGCAGGTGATGCTGGCCGAAACTCGGCCACAGCCCTTCTCCGAGCCGGGCTGGCTGTTTGAGATCAAGTACGACGGCTTCCGCGCCCTGGCCGCGCACGAGGGCGGGCGGGGCAAGCTCATCTACCGGCATGGCAACGACGCCACCGCACTCTACCCTGACTTGGCGGCGGCGCTGACCGCGCTGCCTGCTGATGTTGTTCTCGACGGAGAAATCACGGTGTGCGACGAGCAGGGCCGACCCAGCTTCGAGCGCCTGCAGCAACGGGCGCTGCTCACCCGGCAGCCCGACATCGAGCGCGCGGCCCTGCGCCTGCCCGCCAGCCTGTTCGTTTTCGATTTGCTGGCTTTCCGGGACCGCGACCTGCGTCCCCTGCCCCTGGCCACACGCAAGGCGCTGCTCAGCCGCCTGCTGCCGGCGCTGGGGCCGCTGCACTACGTGGACCATATCGAAGCACGCGGGCAAGAGATGTTCGAGGAGGTCACACGGCTGGGTCTGGAGGGCGTGGTGGCCAAGCGGGCCGCCTCCCCCTATCGCGCCGGTCGTTCGTCCGACTGGCTGAAGATTCGGCGCGACCGCAGCGCGGATTTTGTGGTCGTGGGTTACACCGCGCCCCGGGGCCTGCGCAGCGGGCTGGGCGCTCTGCACCTGGCGGCGCAGGAATCGGGCGCGCTGGTGTACGCGGGACGCGTGGGCAGCGGCCTGGCCGAGAAGGACTTGGCCAGCCTGCCGCGCGAGCTGCACGATGATGAGCAGCCCGATCCCCCGTGCACGGGACCAGTGCCGCGCGGCCCGGAACACACCTGGGTCAGGCCGCGCCTGGTGTGCGAGGTGCGCTACAAGGAGATCACCAGCGACGGACTTCTGCGTCAGCCGATCTTTTTGCGCTGGCGCGCTGACAAGCGGCCGGACGAGTGCGCCCGCCCGGTGACCCAGGCCGAGCCGCCCCCTGCCTCGGCCAGCGTCGAGAAGCGGATTGCCTACACCAATCTGAAGAAGGTCTTCTGGCCCGCCGAGGGCCTGACCAAGGGCGATCTGATTGACTACTACCGCGCAATTGCGCCCTGGCTGCTGCCCTACCTGCGCGACCGGCCCCTGGTGCTGACCCGCCACCCTGAGGGCATCGCGGGGCCGTCATTCTTTCAGAAGGATGCGCCCACCTGGTCGCCTGAGTGGGTGCGTCGGGTGCGCATCTGGAGCGACGAGCGGAAGCGCGAGCTGGAATACTTTCTATGCGACGACGTGGAATCCATTCTGTACTTGGCCAACCTGGGCAGCATCCCCCTGCATGTGTGGGCAAGCCGGGTCGGCTCCTTGGAGCGCCCAGACTGGTGCATCCTGGATCTGGATCCCAAGGATGCGCCCTTTGCCCATGTGGTGCGATTGGCCCGCGCCATCCATCGGCTGTGCCAACGCATCGAACTACCGTGCTTCGCCAAGACCAGCGGCGGCACCGGGCTGCATGTTCTCATTCCGCTGGCCGGCCAGCTGACCCACGCCGAGTCTCGCAGCCTGGCCCAACTGCTGGCGCATGTGACTGTCCGTGACGATCCCCAGCTCGCCACCGTGACCCGCAGTGTGGCTCGCCGAGCCGGCCGCGTGTACCTGGACTGCATGCAGAACGGCCACGGCAAGACCATCGCCGGGCCTTTCAGCGCGCGCGCCGTGGCCGGCGCCCGCGTGTCCATGCCGCTGCGCTGGTCCGAGGTCAACGCCCGCCTGGATCCCGCGGCCTTCACCATCAAGACTGCGCCTGCTCGGATGTCCCGACTGCGCGAAGATCCACTGGCGCCGGTCCTGCAAATGCGCCCGGATCTGTCCCACGCACTGGCCCTGCTGGAGGGGGAGGTGGGGACGTGACCGGTCAGTGGCCACGGCTGAAGCCAGAGTGGCCGTGCCCGGCTATCTCCATGGCACCGGAACCTCGTCCCTGCACCGCTACCACCACATGCTGGCGGCGATGGTGAAGGTATGCCGGTCGGGCTGCAGCGGCGTCCAGAGATTTCCGGTCTGGCCGTAGGGAAAGGGAAGACTGTGGGTTGGGTCGTTGGTGTACCAACTTCCGTACGAATAGAACTGGTACTGGATCATCACCTGCTCGCGAGTGACGAACTCGGTGTGGAAGAGCAACCGAGGAGACAGAACCCAGAAGTCGTGGGTTCTGTCGTCCATATTGGGCTGGACCGAGTCGAAACGAACACCGCCCGAGATGAATGGGAGGGGGGTGTAGAGCAACTGCGTCCCCAACTTCAACTTGTGCTTCCCCAGGAACGACATTCGCTGCACGTCCGCCGCGGTGGTCAGGCCACTGATGGAGTTGTACATGCCGAAGACCTGGACGGTGAAATCCGGGCCTTGGCCCCACCAGGCTTGTGGCCGTAACAGAAACGCAGCCAAGCTGAACGTGTACTGGAACCCGATGCTGTTGACCGTGCTGTCGCCCTGGCTGAACGGGCCGCCGGTGTAGTTGGCCTGGTACTGCCAGCCGCCTTGAGAGTGCATGACCTCGATCGTGTCGGACAGGACGCCCACGTTAGTCGTCTTGATGGAGGAGAAACCGAGGTAGCCGTCTCCCCGCCAGCCGCCGTCGAGTCTCAGGTCGACGCCCAGAATTCGCATGCTGGCATCCCTGGCGGCGTAGGATTGGCCGTTCGAGTTGTTCAGGTCGGTTCGCATCGCGTCATTGGTCCAGGTGTACATGAAGTGACCTGTCAAAGTGAGCAGATTGGCGAACACCCCGCCAACGTGGGTGTGGGCCAACATGGTAGTCCCCATCTGCACGTGGCCCGGGAAGGGCTGCCACGAGGGGTAGGGAGCATCATGCCACTGTTGCACATCCATCTTGGCGCCTGCTCCTGCCTCGGCAACCAGCTTGAAGTTGTCGGCCAGGTCAAAATCGAATGTGCCTGTGGCACCGGCGATGCGGGTGCGGCCGATCATGTACGTGTCATAGGCGCCGCCGTCGTACTTGCCCATGGCGCCGTAGCGGTCCCCGAACACGCCCACGTTCCACACCATCATGCCCACATCCCCGAGGGCGTCGGGAAAATTGAGGGTGAGAAAGGCGCGGTCGATGCCGAACTGGTCCTGCAACTCGCGCCAGCTACCCGAGGTAATGTTGTAACTGGCGATGGCCATGGTCATGGTGACGCGATTGTTCCCGTACTGAAAAAGCATCTCGCCCCAGGGGCCGGGGTTGTTGTTGGTGAAGCTCCACGTGGTGTAGTTCAGATCAGGCGTCACGGGCGGGGCGTGGAACTGGAGGCCGTGGCCGGCCTCGGAATCCATGCTCAACCGCATGGGACCACGGAAGAAGCCGTGGAACCTGAAGCCCCAATTCGACGTGGGCGCCTCGGTCACCGAGGGCGGGCCCGCCGAAGGAGGGGCAACCTCGGTGGTCTGGGGAGACAGTCCGAGCTGGGTGGTCTTCCCCCGACGCTTGCGTTGCGAGCCGGCGGCGCTGGCTTCCGGCTCGGCCGGGGCGGCCGCCGCAGACGCACCCGGGGAACCCGCTGCGGGGGCAGGGGCACCCGTGGGCGGTGCGTTCGCGGCCGGCGGCGTTTCGTCATCGTCGGTTGTCGAGGAGGTGGCTTGGGCGAACGCAGTCCCCCCAATAGCCAGCAGAATCGCAACAAGGGGGCAGGTCAAAGGCGGGCCCAGGGGGATTCGGGTTCTCGAAGGGGTGGTGGTTGTCATGGCGGGGGGAACCCCCATAGGCATTAGGCGGCCGGCCAGCGGAAGCCCACGCATTCCGCCCCCTCGCCCCGCGAAGCGGGGAGAGGGTTGGGGAGAGGAGCCGTGCCAGGCCGGACCCCTCATCCCAACCTTCTCCCCGGCGGACCGGGGAGAAGGGGTCATAGCTCTCTCCGTCAGGCCGCGCCTAATGCCTATGGGGGGACCCCCGTTCACTATCCGCGCTCGTTCCGGCATTTCGGGCATCTCCGACGTTCACCACACCAACCCCAACGCTAGCTCTCGTCAAGTAATCGTCACCACGCTTGTCTCTCCAGTCGCGCGGGATCGTGGTGCAGACCGGACTTCGAATGATGCCGCCGTTTCCATCGTCCGCGAGATAGTCATGGAAATGGATTCGCACGGGTGCGTGCGCGGGCGGCGCCTTGGCCGGATAGGCAATCGGCTTCAGAACAGGCTGACGGCCGACAGGCAGAATCCGAAGTTGAGCCAGGCCTCTTCGGACAGCAACTGCAGGGCGAAGTAGTCGATCTTTGTGAAGTCGGGCAGGCGTGAACGAGCGGCCGAGCAATTCTTGAATTCGGAAGGCGTCACCGTTTGCCCCGATCGGTAGTTTTCCACGCAGAACGCCTCCTGGGCTGGATCGCCCTCGCGATGGGCGACGAGTCGGTAGCGGCCGGCGCTGCCCCGGAATTCCAGGGCGATGCTCGAGTTTGCGCCGCTGCCCCAGGCTTTTTGGTCTTCGCGCGTATTCCACCTAATGAGCACGCCCCAGTTGGTGTCCCAGTCGCACCTCTTGGGCAGGCCTGCCTCGTCCACGCACGCAAGCTGGGACATCTTCCCGCTCGTGCATAGCGCCCCGTCGTTCAGGTAGAGATGCTTGGCCGAAGTGCGTGCTCGTTTAGAGAGCATGGTCCCGGAACCGCTAAGAGCCTGAACCGGCCCAGTGACACCTCCAACCAGCTCGCCGTTCCTGCCGACGGTCAGACGGCGCGGGCCAGGCAGTGCAGGCGCAGGCTCGTCTTCCGCCGCCGAGGAGGCGGTCCAATCGCGGGCCATTGGATCGAGCACGGCGACAGGGGGCTCTGGCTGGGTAGCGGGGCTCATTGCCGTGGCGCCGGATCCAGGATCACGAGCGGCTATCTTCCTGCTGGTCGTGCCTCTCTTGCGCTCGGCGTGGGCCGGTCGAGCCAGGGCAGCGTCCGCTCCTGTCGCAGTCTTCTCCGGGCTCTCGGCGGCGACGGGCCGTACTGGCGCGGCCTGTGCGTCGGGTGGTGTGCCGAGGTCGCCCTCGATCACCTCGCCGGTGGCCGTGTGGACCTCCAGCCTGCGTCCGGCGCGAACCTTGCGGTCGCGTAGCGGGCCGCCGTTCACGCTCACTTCACCCTCGCTCACGCCCAAGCTGAAACGGCCTTGCGCGGGCGCCCAACCCACCTCGAAGCGCGTGCCGGTCACCCGAACCCGAAGCGGTCCGGCTAGCACTCCCCAGCGGCCAAGCAGGCGATGAACCACGGACAGATCAGCATGGCCGCTCTGGAGATCAAGCTGGGCGCCGCGCCAGAACCCCAGTTTCTGCAATCGGCCGCTCGCGGTCTTCCCCAGCGCGATGTGCGTGCCTTCGCCGAACGTCACGGTGCACTCGCGATCATACGGGACCGAGAAGGTGCCATCCGGACCCAGAGTGCAGCCGGTTGACACGTGGCTCAAAGTACGGCCGGAGGCGACCCAGAGGGCCACTCCCGCCAGCGCCGGAAGAGCCAGGACCAGCCAGCGGCTTCGCCAGAAGCCTGGCCTCCCCGCGAGGGCCTGCTCGATCTCGGCCCATTGCCGGAGATCGGGCGACCGCTCCCCTGCAGCGCGCGCCGCGAGATCGCCGAGCAGGTGACAGCGGGCCTCGCCCGCGTTCACCGATTCTTGTCGCTTGATCAACTCGTCCCTCCCTGGCTCAGCCGCCCCACGTATTCCACGAGGGCCGGCTCGGATTTCATGCGCGAGTCGACCCGCAGGGCGAGACGAGCTATGCGCCGCTTGACGGTGGAAAGGCTCAGTCCGTGCAGAGCGGCCACCTCAGCGATTTCCATCTTCTCGACATACCGGGCAACGAACAGCGAGCGATCCTCTGCGCCCAGCCAGTCCAGCAGCCGGTAGAGCGCGCGCAGGGCCTCACGCGCCTCGTCCTCCGCGCCAGGCACGTAGGCGCCGGGCAATTCCTCGGGCGAGGTCAGACCCACGATGGACCGGATGCGGCGGCGTCGCGCCTCGTTGCGGGAGACGCCCAGGGTGATGCCGATGATAAACCCGGGCAGGGCAGCCGGCTCGCGCAGTTCATCGAGACGCTTGAAGACGCGCATGAAGGCCTCCTGGCAGACGTCCAGATGATCAGGGCCCGGCCCGAAAAACCGCCTGACCAGGCGCTGCACCAGGGATGCGTATCTTTCCCAGATGGCCTGGCAGGCCCGCCGGTCACCCCCGCGCGCCGCCCGCACCAGTGCCCCGTCGCCGCTGTCCGGAACACCGGAGGGAAGCTGCGGCGAAAGAGGAGAGTAAACCATGTGACGAAGAACCGCCTCCATAGCCATCCTGTCGAAAACGCCTTCTCAGTGCAACGCAATTGCCTTGATGCAAGAATGTCGGAGCAGGAGGTCAGCAGCAGACAGGCCGGCCCACGCGCCAGCCGCCCTGCATGCGGCCCGGCCGCCATGCCGAATAATCGGAACTGTTTCCGCAGCTAGGGACATCAGCCTCCTGGTAGAGAAAGAGTCCTGAGCCACTCCGCACCGGTCAGATTTCGTCCCAGCGGAATGGGTTTCGTTGCTGCATGCCGTCATGCTGGGCTCAGAGTGGCGGCGTGGCGTTGCGGACCAAATCAAGGAAGTAGGACTGGAACCACGTGCCTGCCTGCGGCGCCCCGGTGGCGCTTTCAGCGGATGCACAGTCCGGATCGAAGCGAGGCTGTGATGGGTCGGATGTGCCATCCGACTCTCCGGGCACCTTGATCCAGAAATAGGCATCCACGAACGGTCCCGGCGCCGCCCGGGGCCGCTCGCCCAGGCCAGCGCCCTTGATGTTGCACCAGTTTCCCCACACCTTGCGAATCTGCCCCTTGCCATTGCGTGCGGTGTCGATGATGAAGCCCTTGTTTCGAATTCCATGGTCCGCAAGCGACACCGCCAGCTTCTTCACATAGACGAGCTCGTTGTAGCAGGGATCGCTGGATTCCATGGCCGCGCCGTCTCGGTTGTAGAGGTGTGTGTAGTTGGAAACGTTGGTGGCGAACCCGCGAATCGTGTCCACGCCGCCCGCAGCCTTGAGCACTTTCTTGCAGAGCTTGGCGAAGGTCTCGCGGTGTCCATCCCATCCCAGCCAGCCCGCATGGGCCGCATCAAGGTAGATGCTCACGTTAGGCAGGCCGAGCTTCTGGATAGCGTAGACCACAGAGTCGACGTACACCGCGCGCGCTTCCTGGCAGGTCGGGAGATTCAGGTTGGTGACCAGATTGGCCAGAGAATCCGGTTCCAAAATCACGACGATGGGCAGTTCGGGGTGGGCCGCAAAGTGCGCCGCAATGGGATCGATGAACGCGGTTCGATAGCGAGTCGCGCCATCCTGCGAAACTTTGAGCTCTCCGCCCGACGACTTGGAAGCACAGTCGCGGTTCGGCATGTCGTAGACCACAAACACCGACAGGGTGGGCTGGCCACTGGCTTGCTGCTGCTTCTTCGCCAGGTTGAGCCACTTTGGTATCACAGCCACCTTCGCGATGGAATCAAGCCAAAGCCCAATGGGGTACTGCTTGACCTTGCGAATGACCATTGCGTCCGACGGTGCCGCCTGGGCCGCGGCCTCGATCTTTGCGACCTGCTCGGGGTCGAGGAAGAACCCAGCGCCCAAGAACGGGTTGCGACGCGAGGCTTCGGCTTGGGCTGGATCGACTTCCCCCGGGGCAGATGCAGGGGTTCCGGCGACCTTGCCCAGGCCGGCGCCACACGCCGAGAGCGCCAATGAAGCTGACAAGACTGCAAGCACGCGTTGTTGGATCATGATGACCTCCTATCAACAAGCCATGGCGAGAAGTCAGTCTCGGTTCCGCAGGGAGAGGGAAACTTGAGCCTCTCTGCACAAGGAGAGTCCCGAACCGGTGTGCGAGGGTCAGACTTCGCTTCCGCCGGACTGGATTCCGCGGCACAGTTCCCCCTGCGCCGAGGCTGAAGAAGGCCGCTCGCCACGGCAGTCTGTGCCGATGGGGTCTGCCTGCTGCCCCGGCCCGTTCAGGACTGACCCGTGCAAGCAGTCATGCGACTCCTAACCTTCTGGAGGTGCACTTCATGAATACAACTACAGGCCTGTCACCGCGGTTCAACTCATGGTGGCGGGCAATGCAACCATCTCCGCGCCTTTCGATTTCTGCTTTCTGGGCCTGACGGTCCAGTAGACTGGACAAGATGCTGCTGGAGATACACATGCGACACCTCTCTCGTTGCGCGTTTTTTGCCGTCTCTTTGCTGGCCTTGGGGTCTGGCTGCTTCCGCTCGGCGAGGGCAGATTTCGACCTCACCGGCACCGAAGGCACCCTCTTGTTCGAATCCGAGAAGGACTGGGCGGCGATGGTGGTCGGCGACCGCTATCGCATCCTCAACAACGTTTGGAACAAACAGGCCACCACCGGACGATACCGGCAGAAGATCTTCGTCAACGAGTCGAAGGGCCAACCCGTCTTCGGCTGGGTCTGGAAATGGTGGGGGAGTTCCAGTGTGGTTGCCTACCCCGAGCTTCAGGTTGGCCACAGTCCTTGGAACGGCGAAACCGCCCCCAATTCGGGATTCCCCTTTCGCGCAGGCTCAAAGAAACTCGTCGTGGACTACGACGTGTCGATGCGTGCGTCGGGCTCGTACAACCTGGCATTTGAGTTCTGGACGGTATCCTCCCCGCCGGTCACGAAAGACGGCATAACCCACGAGGTGATGATATGGATTGCCGAAAACCGGCTGGGGCCTGCCGGAAATCTGATAGCCAAGGCCGAGATTGGGGGCCATCAATTTCGCATTTTCCTGGCAAACAACCACGGCGACGACTCGGGCGCCAACTCCAATACCTGGACCATCATTTCCCTGGTAGCGGACAAGCCCATCCTGCATGGCCCCCTCGACATCGGCGCGATCGTGGGCTACCTAGTCCAGAACCGTCTGCTGGACAGCAACGTCTACGTGGCCTGCCTGGAACTCGGCAACGAAGTGGCCTCTGGATCGGGCAAGACAGAAATCCGAAACTACGCAGTACGCGTGGAATAGCGCCGCATGGGTCCATGTTGGCCGAATCCGTGAAGGTTTCAGGAGTCGGGCGCCCTCCTTTTGCACATAGTAGGAAAGGCCGGACCATGAGAAACAGCAAGACCCTCCTGGGCATCGTGATCCTGGGCACCGCCTTTGGTGGCGCTTGCTCGGACAATGGCACTGGAGCGCAAGCCACGGGGGGATCCGGAGGCGGTAGCTCCGCGGCGTCAGGAACTGGCGGCGACAAAGGGACGGGCGGTACCTCCAGCCTAGGTGGCGCGATGGGCGGGCGCCTGGCCAGCGGCGGTGCCGCGACCAGTGGTGGCAACCTCGGCAGCGGCGGCGCAACAGGTACGGGTGGCGCAACCGGCGTCGGCGGCTCCGGCGGCTCAATCGGCTCCGGCGGCATAGCGACTGCCGGTGGCGCGGTAGGGGGGACGACCGGTGCCACGGGCGGAACAACGGCTGGCACGGGCGGAACAACGGGTGGCGCGG
>Ga0247845_1000003_pt1 | contig 46781 bp, 39 predicted proteins | sample PFST25metaG_2_FD_186008 | JGI IMG/M metagenome (GOLD analysis project Ga0247845, IMG submission 186008) | Peat soil microbial communities from Stordalen Mire, Sweden - P.F.S.T-25 | ecosystem: Environmental > Terrestrial > Soil > Wetlands > Peat | place: Sweden: Norrbotten County, Stordalen Mire...
ACCCTGCTGCACGCCCCGGCGGCCTGGCCCGTGATCTCGGTGGCCACCTCGGGCACGCATGACACCGAGACGCAGGCCGAGTGGTGGGACGCCATCTCGTTTGACGAGCGGCGGCTGTTCACCAGCCTGCCGGGCCTGCACGGCATCGACCCGCAGCAGCACTTCGACGACCAAGTTCGCGACGCCCTCCTGCGTGTGCTCTACGCCGCGCCCTCGGAACTGTGCCTGCTTCCCTTCCAGGATCTTCTCGGCACGCGTGAGCGCGTGAACGTCCCAGGCACGGTCAATGACAGCAACTGGACCTTTCGTATGCCCGTAGACGTGGACGCCTTGCGCGCCGACCGCGCGACCACCGCCCGGCTGGCCAAGCTGGCGGTTGAATCGAACAGGCAGGTAGGCGGCGACCGTGTGGGGTCGCGCAAGCGGCGAACCGTCGCGGCTCGCCGCTGAGAACACAAAGACGACCCTACGACTTTGGCCCCAATTCCTTCCTCCGTTTCGTGACGTTCGAGAACGACCAGATGGTGAACGTCCGCACCGGGGGATACGGGCGCAAGAGCGCACGGTAGACGCTATTTTTTCTTGGCGCCGCTGGGGGTCGCGGGCTCGATGTAGGGAACGAACTTGCCGTTCTTCACGGTCAACATCTCGAAGGCGTCGAGCGCCAGCCCGTTGTGGTCCTGGACTGAGAAATTGAAGACACCGGCAGTACCGACCAAGCCGTGCGTGTTCTCGATGGCCGTGCGGACCTTCTCCTTGTCGAGGCCTGCCGTCTCGATGGCTTTGACCAGGATCGTGAACGCGTCGTAGGCGTGGCCGCCAAAGGTGCTGGCGTCTTCGTGGGTGCGTGTCTCGTAGTCCTTCTTGTACTTGACCAGCACGGACTTCTGCTTGTTGTCGGCGGGCAGGGACTCGGCCACCAGCAGCCGGCCGGCCGGAAAGATCACGCCCTCGGCGGCTGGGCCAGCGGCCTTTACGTACTGGATGTTGCCAAAGCCGTGGCTCTGGAAGATGGGGATTTCCAGCCCAATCTGGCGTGCATTCTTGATGACGATGGCCTGGGCCGGCTCGATGGACCAATTGACGAAGGCCTGCACGCCCGCGGCCTTCAGCTTGGTCACCACCGCGGTGAGGTCAGTGGCCTCTTTGTCGTAGACCTCGTTGGCAACGATGGTGATGCCGTACTCGGGCGCGAGCTTCTCCAGTTGTTCCTTGCCCGCCTTGCCGAAGCCCGTGTTGCTGGACACCACGCCGATCTTGCTGATGCCCGCCTTCTTCATCTGATCGTAGATCTTGCGGACCGCGTGGCTGTCGTTCTGAGGAGTCTTGAACACGTACTTGCCGACCGGCTTGACGATGGCCTCGGCCGCCGCACAGGACAGCAGAATGGTCTTGCCATCCTCAGCCAGGGTTTTGATCTTCATGGTCTCGCCGCTGGTCGACGGGCCGATGATGGCGAAGACCTTGTCTTCGTCGATGAGTTGCTTGGCGAAGGATATGGCCTTTTCCGGGCTGGCGCTCGAGTCTTTGACGATGAGTTCGACGGGATTGCCCTTGATGCCGCCCTTCTTGTTGATCTCCTGGACCAGCATCTCCAGGGTGCGAGCCTCGGGGCCGCCCAGGTTGGCTGCCGGCCCCGTTACGCCCAAAATGGCCCCGATCTTGATCGTCTCTTTCGCCAGCGCGGGCAGCGCCCAGCCCACGCACGTCAACATCAGCCCGGCTAGGATCTTGCGCATTGGATGTCCCCTTGGTGACAAGTGCCTGTCAGCGGATCGTTCCGCGTTAGGGGCATTCTGAGCGCTAATTTCCAGCGCAAGTCAACTTGGTTGTGTGCAACGAATGTCAGCCCGGGCCGGCTGAGAACTTTGTTCACGCCTTCGACGAAGAGACTGAATTTGAATTCCGCGCCCAGTACCGCGCCTTCATCGACGCTTTCCGCGCCGGCGCCTTGCGCTTGCGTGACCCGCGCCCGCGAGCAGGCCGAAATGTTTCCCCTGTGGGCGTTTCGGCCCGCCCTGCCATTCAACTCCCCAGACCCCATGGGCCACCTTATCGATGGCACCCATTTGTCGCTGCGCACAGTCCTGAGAAAAGCGTTCGTGATCGAGATTTGGGTGGGGTAAATTGCTGCAGGAGGTGGCGAGGTCATGTATGAAGTTCCAAGAATGCTCTTGATCCCTCAGAAGGACAACTCGAGCTGTTGGTTCGCATCAGCCCAGATGCTGATTCAGTGGAAGCGGAGCGCTCTGGGGGCGACCCTGGCGAGGAATCCTGATCCATCACAGGTGAGTCGCGTCGTCACTTGGGAAGTCGCGGGCCACGGGTTGGTCAACCCCCGTGTCGTCTTGATGGCAAAGTTGCTTGGGCTTAATAGCATTCCACCGCTCTGCGTCTCGCTGGCGATGCTTGAGGGCTATCTGCGGTCTTACGGCCCGCTCTGGACAAATGGCAAAGACCATATTGTTGTGATCGCAGGGGCCGACCAGGCCGGCGGCAAAGTCCTTGTCTACGATCCATGGCCCCCGAAGGTTGGCAAGGTTGGATGGCGATCATTTGCCGCCTGGTACTTGGGGGGGACGCCGCCCGGGCCAGCCGATCCAGACAGCTCTCGTGATACCGCAAAGAACGTGCGGGCAACCTTCCTGTATCACCCATGACGGGCGGAAGAGCAGCTTTCTGGGGACTGGCACTTTGTCTGCTTGGCGTTCTTGCGTTCTGCAAACGTGAAACGGCTACTATGAGGGGGAGGACCGTGAGCGACGCTCGCATTGTCGAAATCATCCCGGGGAAGTCGATTGGCGAGATTGCGATTGGCATCAAGGTCGACACGCTCCCTTCGCGGGCCACAATCAACCGTCCTGGTGGCACGCTTGATGGGATCCGATTTCTGATCAGTGAGGCCGACGTAGTCGAGGACATCTGGATTGAGGATGTTCGCGCGTTTCCATATGAGCTTCGACTGCAAGGCAAACCTATTGCGCGTACCGCTAGAATCGACGACGAGAATGCGCTCTGGGGTAAGTGCGAAAGGATCTCGGGTATCAAGGGTGGACTCTTTTACAACTGTGCGGCTGGCCTCGCGATCGGCACCGATTTTTCGGGAAAGACCCTGCAGATTCGGGTGAAGCCCATCTCGGCCGAAGCGAATGACTAGCGCCAGCAGCCAGAAACTCCGGGAAGGTACTTGTCTGCCTTGGGACGCGAAATCGGTCCCGATCGCCTCGGGTTCGCGCCGGGATCAACCCATCCCCTAGTCCGATGAGCCGCATCCTCGTCGCGGTCTTGGTCCACCTGGTCACGACGCTCGCATGCTCGAGCGCAAGGAGTGCCAAGACACACGATGAGAAGACGACCAGGAGTTCAGCTGCCATGACCCAATCTACCGACAAATCTGGTGCACCTATCGTTGTTCCCGGTCAATCGATCGGGATGATCCGAATCGGGATGACGCGAGCTGACTGCAAGCGTCTAGCGCTGGACTTGAAGCCGCATCCTTCAGGCCAGTTCGGAGATGCCGTCAGCGTCGTAGGGCCCTATCACATCGTGTTCGAAAGTGACCGCGTGGCATCGGTCGCTCTCAAGCTCAAAGACTCGCCAGCCGGCATCGCAGTCGCCGGTCAGCTCTTGCCCGCGAGCGCAAGCCTCGAGCGAGTTACCAAGGCCTTGCCAAACTGCGGGAGCGTCGAAATGCGGGAAGGTGGTTCGGTGGTTAGCTGCGGGGGCGGCACAACTCTCGTCAAGTGCGGAGCGGAAGATTCGGCGGTCGAAATTCAAGTGGTCGCTCCGGGCTTCTTGGGACGATAGCGAGCAGGTGCAGCAGGGAAGAGATCAGCCTTGTTCCCCCGATGGCTCGCGGTGGTCCTGGTCCTTCGCCCCGCTAGCCCTTCCGTTTCCGCGCGGCCGCTTCGTCCTCGGCTTTCACGGCCTGCATGTTGGCGCGCAAGGTACCACCGGTGTCATTGCTCCGCACCCCGGCTGGCCGCTCCCAGGGGATCTCGCGCAGCGGCTGGCCCGGCGTGGTTTCCCAGAGAAAGCGCGCGGCCATGGGTACGTTCAGCATGAAGGCGGCGTCCTTGAACCCGAGCGGTCGCTCGCGCCTGTCGTCGCCGATCCAGGTCGTGATCATCCAGCGCGAGGTGTAGCCGACAAACCAGGTATCCATGGTGGCGCTCGATGTACCCGTCTTGCCCGCCACCAGGAGCCCCGCGCTGCGCAACGCCGGGGCGTGACCCTTGGTCACCACCCGCCGCAAGAGCTGCGACGTCAGCCAGGCCGCGCGCGGCGGGATCACGGTCTTGGCCGACTGACCGGCCCGCGCGACCATGCGATCGAGACGCGCATCCGGCGGCCCCATGGGATCGGATACGGCAGTGTTGTCTTCCACGACTTGGCCGGCGCGGTCGCGCACCCGGCGCACGTACACCGGTTCCTCAAGTGAGCCATTGCGGGCAAAGGCGGAAAAGGCTCGCGTCAGCTCGTCGACGCGTGTGCAGGAAGCGCCCAGGGCCAGCGCCTGGTCAGGGATGATCGGGGTGGTCATGCCCAGCCGGCGGGCCCAGGCCTCGACCTCCTTGCCACCCACCAGCTTGAACAACTGTACCGAGGGGACGTTTTTCGACCACACCAGCGCGTATTCCAGATTCACCTGGTACTCGACCGTGTTGTTCAGGTTCTTTGGCACCCATACTTCGCCGGTAATGGGGTCGACCTCCGCGCGCGGGATGTCGTTGAGCAGCGAGCCGTAGCCGTAGCCTTTGTCCAGTGCCAGCGAGTAGTACACCGGTTTATAGGTCGAGCCTGGCTGCCGGCAGGCCTGCACCGCGCGGTTGAACTCTGAGCGGTCGAAATCGAGGCCGCCCACCATAGCCACCACGTAGCCGCTCTGGTGATCGTAGGAGAAGACCACGCCCTGCACGCGCGGGGTCTGCTCCAGACGCAACTGGGGCGGCCCGGGCGGCGACCTACGGTGGTCATAGGGTGCCAGCCATTTCACTTCATTGGTGCTGTCGTACGTCCAATCGGCGTAGCGGCGGAGGCGCGAGCGATGCGCGTTGGCCACCCAGATGACATCGCCGGGCTTGAGCAGACCCGCGGTGGTCTGCAGCGCGCGGCCATTGGTGGAATCGACCAGGCTGAAGGGTGCAGCCCACAGCATACCGGATGACGGCAAGGGGTAGATCTTCTCGCCCACACGCACCTGCGCACCCGAGCCGGCGGACGTCTCCACCAGACCCAAATACAGGCGGTCCTCGACCGGTGGTTCGGCCCCGTAGCGCTGGGCTGAGCGGCGGCGAAACTCAGCGGCGGCTGCGCCCACCAGGTGTGTCACGGGTCCGCGCCAGCCCTGCCGCTTGTCCAGTTTGCGGAGAGAGAAGTCCACGTTTTCCTGCGCGGCTTCGTCGACCCACGGCACAAGCGTGGTTTCTACCTGCAACCCGCCCTCCCAAAGCGCCTTTTCCCCGTAGCGCTTGCCGATGTCGCGGCGGACATGTTCGGCAAAGTAGGGCGAGCGATCCCGGAAGAAGTCGGGCGGCGGCCGCACCGCCAGGGGCCGCGCGGACGCGGCCTGGGCCTCGGCTTGGGCTATGGAGCCCGAGACCACCATGGCGGACAGAACCTGATCGCGGCGCACACGCGTCAGTTCGGGCTCGACCAGCGGCGAATAGCGGCTGGGCGCTTGCGCGATGCCGGCCAGAGTGGCTGTCTCGGCTAGATCCAAGTCTCCCACCGCCTTGTCGAAGTAGCGGCGAGCGGCCGCGGCCACGCCGTACGACTGATGGCCAAGAAAGATCTGGTTGAGATAGAGGGTGAGGATCTGATCCTTGGTGTAACGGGTCTCCAACCGGCGCGCCAGGATGGCCTCGCGGATTTTTCGCTGCAGGGTCTGCTGGGACGTGCGCAGAAGGGCGCGCGCCACCTGCTGGGTGATGGTGGAACCCCCTTGCACCACGCGACCGGCGCGCAGATTGGCGAGCGCTGCGCGCAGCATGCCGCGGTAGTCGACGCCGCTGTGCTCGTAGAAGCGGCGATCCTCGATGGCCACGAAGGCCTCCACCAGGCGCTGGGGGAAGGCATCAAAGGGAAGGATCTCGCGCCGCTCGCTGGCGAACTCGGCCAGCGGCGTGCCATCCCAGGCGCGCACCAGGGTGGATTCCGCCGAGTCCTGCCGGAAGCGGCTGAAGCTGGGCAAGGTAGGCAGGGTGGTGGCGAAATAGAAGTAGACGCCGATTCCGCCCAGGACCAGCAGGCCCGCCAGGCAGCAGGCGGCAAAGGCGTAGAGCTTGAGCAGCCAGTGCCAGAAGCCGCCGTCGGAAGGGTTGGTCACCTCGACGTGGTCGTAGGATCCATGACGATTCTTGGGCGGCGTTCGCCGAAACACGCGCCGAATCTACGCGAACGTCAGTAAATCGCCAGCCCGCCGGTGATGAGCGCGGTATCGGCCCAGCTCGTGCCGTCGGGCGCGGTGCGGGCGGTGGTCCAATCGCCACGCGCCATCAGGCTCAGGCGCGTGGTGAGAGAGAACTCCAGGATTGCGCCGCCGCCGAAGGCCGGGCCAGAGCGCCAGCCGGTTGCCAGATCCTTGGCGTATTGCACGCCTCCGTGGCCAAAGGCGCCCAGGTGAAAACGCCATAGGTCGAGGGGAAACCACTGCACCTCGCCTGCGATCGAGTGACGCTGGAAGGTGTGGCCCAGCGGATCGGTTCCGCCGCCGAGCGACAGGTTGGCCAGCACACCCACGCGGTGGTGGGGGAAGTAGCCGAACTGGATGTTCGAACCGAAGCCCGCGGCCGAGTAGCAGGCGCACAGCGACTGCAACGAGCCCACGTCCACCTTGAAGGCAAAGCCCTTGCGGTCGAGCGGCCGACGATCCAGCCGACGCAAACCCCAGCCCTCGTCGTCCATCACCTCCGAGCTGACCGATTGCGCGGCATCCGCGGGCACAAGATCGCCGAGAGCCACCACCCGCTCAGCGCCGGAAGCATCGGTAAGATGCACGGGCTGGCCGGCGAACATCTGGACCGCGCCGTCGTAGCGCAGGCCCTCGGTGACGGCCAGGCCCGCGGCGGCCAGCACCGCCACCGCAACGATGACGATCGCGACCACCACCGCCTCGTCTTTGCCTCCGCCTCCCCCGTGAAGAGGCACGTCGAAAGAGCCACTCCCACCCCCCGACCTTGCCGGGCGGGGTGGAGGCGCGGGTGGGTTTCCTGCCACCGAGCCGGCGGCCGACCCGCCAGCGCGAAATCCTGGTGGCCTGCCGCGGGCTGGGTGCGGCCCTAGCGGACCATCCGGTCCGACGGCGATGTCCACGCCAACCTGGACAGCCGCGTTGTCTTCTGGAGGAGGCACCTCCGGGTAGGCATCGGCCGGCGCAGCCGGCGCCGCGACCGTCCAGGCGTCTGAATCAGGAGAAACAGAATAGGGCCCGGCTGGCGGGACCGATGCGATCGGGGCAAGAGCGGCAGGAGGCCCGGCCTCGATCGCCTCCGAGCGGCGTTCGCCCAGGGCCTGCACAACGAAGACCTTGTCACCGCGGGTTTCTGGCGGAAGCTGCGCCAGGCGCGCCAGCTCTTGCGGCGGGACCAGGTAGCGGTTGGACAGGCACCCTGATGAGGCGTACGAGAAGAAAGTCCCTAGCACGGTGAGCGCCAGGCCCGGCAAGGCCTTGAAACGGAGCATGAGCAATGTCCGACGCCGGTAGCTCGTCATGGCTCTCCTCCAAGCAGGTTTCGTGCCGCAAGACTGAGTCCGCAGGTGCCGTGTTCTCCGCATCGATTTCCTTCGGTCGTCGTCAATCGGCGACGCCGCGGCGCCCACTGTTGCCCGGACGCCACAGCAAACGGGCGCGGTCGCCCTCTTGCGCCCGTCGCTGAACGTTCGTATAGTCTAGGCATAGTCCAGCCTGCGCACCCTCGAGGTTGGGAGGACAAATGGGAATTGACCTGCGAGTTGAGAGCGAGTCTGGTGAAGTCCAGGACGAGCTCCTGGATGACCACAACCTTACCGAAAAGCTTCTGCCGGATCACGACGACGCAGCGTCGCCCTGTCTGCGCTATGTCGACCGCGACGGCGACACGGTCTTCAACCAGCTTCAGCTTCCCGTCCTCATGCAAGAGTTGGAGATACGACTCCGCGCGGCCCGCAAGCCAGATCTCAGGAATCATGGCACCGCACTGCTCAATCTGATCAAGGCGGCGCAGGATCAGGATCACACCTACGTGCGTTTTTCGGGCGAGTAGGGGACGGCTGACCTGCCCCTGCACGGCGGTCGTGTGCTGTCGTGGCTGTCAAGTTGTCTGGCCCATGAGCAATCTGGCTGTAGAATCCTCATCGATGGGCACGCGGCGTCCGCTCTTGCTCTTGTCTTTGCTTCTGGCCGGCAGCTGTTTTCAGCAGGACAGCAACAGGACAAGCCAGATTCTGCCGGGTGACTATCAGGCGAGCTACCTTCAGGTGCGCGGCTGCCGGCTCGTCATCGGGCACAACTCAAATTACCTAGACGTCCGCGTCAACAATGCCGAGGCACAACAGGCCTACCTTGCGGCGAACGGTCCGCTTCCGCAGGGAAGCGTGGTCGTGGCCGAAGAATCCGACGCTGCGGACTGTACGGGACTCACAGGCTACACCCTCATGTTCAAGGACGTGCCAGGCTACAACGCCGCGGCGGGCGACTGGCGCTGGCAGCGGCTGGACGACCAGCGCAACGTCCTGGAGGATGGGCGTGTGCAAAGCTGCATCAGCTGCCACACCCAGTGCAACCTGAACGACTATACCTGCTCGCCGCCCTAGTACCGTATGGAACTGTTCGATCGCTCGGCAGGCAAGCGACCTGGCAACGCGCAGGAAGAGATCCTGGAAGGCACCATCGAACGCATTGTTTTTTCGGGTGGTGGCGGTGAGTTTACGGTGGCCCGCCTTTCCCCCGACGGCGCAGCTGAGCCCACGACCGTCGTAGGCAGCTTGTTGGGCCTGCCCCAGGGCGCGCGCTTGCGCCTGCGCGGCACCTACGAAAACAACCCCCGTTTTGGCCGCCAGTTTCGCGTGCAAAGCTATACCGAGCTGTCGCCCGAGACGTTGGCCGGGATCCGCCGCTACCTGGGCGCGGGCCTGGTCAAAGGCATCGGGCCGGAATTCGCCCGCCGCATCGTCGAGCGCTTCGGCATTCGCACCTTGGAGATCCTGGACGCGCAGCCGGAACGGATCCGCGAGGTGCCGGGGATTGGCCGCTGCCGCGCCGAGGCCATTCAAAAAGCCTGGACTTCGCAGCGCCGCTTGCGCGAAGTCATGGTCTTCCTGCAGGGCTACGGTGTTTCGCCCGCCTTTGCCGCGCGCATCTACAAGCGCTATGGACCAGCCGCCATCGCACGTGTGCGCGAGAACCCGTTTCGCCTGGCCTTCGACGTGTGGGGCATCGGTTTTCTGTCCGCGGATCGTCTGGCCACGGCCCTGGGCATCGCCCGCGATTCGCCTGTGCGCGTGGAGGCTGGCGTGCGTCACGCGCTCGAAGAGGCGGGCGGGCTGGGCCATGTGTTCCTGCCGCGCAGCCTTCTGGTGGAAGAGGCGGCCAAGCTGCTGGAAGTAGATCCCCCTCTGGTGGAAGGGGCGGTGGAGCGCTTGGGCCGCGCCGGCGACGTGGCCATCGAGAGCACGCCGGAGGGCGCAGCGGTGTTCGAGGTGGGACTTTTTCGCGCCGAGGTTGCCGCGGCCGCGGGTCTCCTGCGCCTGCTGCGCGGCCGGATCACCCCCCAGCGCGTCGACGCCGATCGCGCCATCGCCCGCTACCAGGCCGAAGCCCACATCACGCTCGCGCCCCAGCAGGTGGTGGCCGTGCGGCGCGCGCTGGCCGAGCCGCTGCTGGTGATCACGGGCGGGCCGGGCGTAGGCAAGACCACCATCGTACGCGGGATCGTCAACACGTTAGTGCGCCAGGGGCTGACCGTGGCCCTGGCCGCGCCCACCGGCCGGGCGGCCAAGCGGCTGCAGGAGGCTACCGGCCAGCCCGCAGCGACGCTGCACAGACTGCTGGAATGGCGCCCTGCGGACGGGGTGTTCGGCCGCGATGCGTCCCGGCCCTTGCAAGCGGACCTGCTGGTCGTCGACGAGGCCTCCATGATCGACATTCGCCTGATGGCCGACCTGCTGGCGGCGCTGGCCGACGGCACGCGCCTGGTGCTGGTGGGCGATGTCGACCAGCTTCCTTCGGTCGGGCCGGGCATGGTCCTGCGCGACGTGATCGCCTCTGGCCGCGTGCCCACCGTGCGGTTGACCGAGATCTTTCGTCAAGCGGCCGCCAGCCTGATCGTGACCAACGCCCACCGCATCCACGACGGGGTGCAGCCGGAGCTGGGCGCGCCGCCCGCCCAGGGCGCAGCCGCGGACCAGCGCGACTTCTTCTTCATCGAGGACGATGATCCGGCCCACGCGGCCGAGACCATCCGCGACCTGGTGACCACCCGCCTGCCGCGACGCTACGGTTTTTCCCCGCGCGATATCCAAGTCCTGACGCCCATGCACCGGGGCGAGCTGGGCGCCACAACGCTCAACCGTCTTCTGCAAGACGCGATCACGCCGGGCCGGCCCGAGCTGCGCAGCGGGGGGCGCGTGTTCCGTGCCGGCGATCGGGTAATGCAAGTGCGCAACAACTACGACCGGGATGTGTTCAATGGCGACGTCGGCGAAGTGATGCGCGTGGCGGGCGGGCCGGCGGAGGCGAGCCAAGGCCAGCAGGCCGTGGTCCGCTTTGACGAGCGCGAGGTGAGCTACGCGGCCGATGACCTGGACGAGCTGACCCTGGCCTACGCCGCGACTGTGCACAAGTCACAAGGATCGGAGTATCCGGTCGTGATCGTGCCGGTGCACACGCAGCACTATGTGATGCTCCAGCGCAGCCTGCTCTACACGGCTGTTACGCGCGGGAAGAAGCTGGTGGTGCTGATTGGCTCACGCAAAGCCTTGCGCATCGCCGTGGGCAACGCCGAAGTGGCCGCGCGCTGCTCGCGGTTGGCTGCGCGATTGGCGGCGGGGTAGGGCGAATCCATCATGATGCGACTTCTTCTCCTTGCGCCGCTTCTGCTCGCGGCCGTGTCGGCGCGTGCGGCCGAGCCGGCGGCCCCGGAACGCCTGCATGTGCTCATGATCAACGGGGGCGGCGATCGCGAGGACAACTTCGCCTCGCACCTTTCGCATCTGCGCCAGCTCGCCGGCTTGCTCGAGCGCGCTCGGGTGCCGCGCGATCATGTCACCATCCTGGCCAGCGATGGCAGCGACCCGGCGCCCGATTTGGCCGTGCGCGGGCCCGAGCCCGAGGGAACCTGGTTGCTCGAAGGCACGGCCGTGGGCGACCTGCTTCGCCATTTCATGGACTTCGAAAACTCTACCCTCGCCGGCTACCGCTTGCGGCCCGCCACCCGGGCCGAGCTGCGCCGCACGTTTGGAGAGCTGAGAGCGCGGCTGCGGCCGGGTGACACCCTGCTCGTCTTCGTTACCGACCACGGTACCGCCAATCGCCACGACCCGCTCGACAACCGCATCTTGCTTTGGGGAGCGCATGAGTCGCTCTCGGTGCGCGGCCTGCGCGGGCTGCTCGTGAGCCTGCCCACCCAGGTGCGCGTGGTGTTGCTCATGTCCCAGTGCTTTTCTGGCGGCTTTGCCTATCTTTACGATCTGAACTCCCACGCGCGGCTCCCCTCAGGGGCAGCCTGCGGCTACTTTTCGTCCACCGCCGATCGCCCCGCCTACGGCTGCTATCCCGAGGTCCGTGGTGCCGAGGCGGTGGGGCACGCCTTCGAGTTCCTGCAGGCCCTCTCCCACAACGGCCATTTTGTTGGTGCGCATGACACTGTGCGGCTTTCTGATCAAAGCCCCGATGTGCCTCTACGCAGCTCCGAGGTGTTCCTCGACGAGATCTTGCTGCGCGCGGCGCACGCGCAGCGGGTGGACGAGAACGAGTTTGTCGACCAAGTCCTGCGCAAGGCCTGGGCGGATGGTGGCTTTGCGGCCCAGCGCGATCAGGCCGATCGCCTGGCGGCCGAGTACGGCCTGCCGCACCTGCGCGAGCACAGCCTGGCCGAGATCAACCAGCGCGGGGACGAGCTTGCCGCGTTCCTCAACGGAGTGGAAGCGCACGGCAAGGTCTGGGCGACGGCGCTCGGGGATCTCAATCAGGCGCGCCTGGACGCGTTCCTGGCGGCGCGGCCGGGCCTGGCTTCGCGCCTAGCCTTGCCGGCCCTGCGCAAGCTGGGACCGGCCGAGCGGCGCACGCTGGCGGTCGAGTTGTTGCGCGAGCTTCTGCCCCAGAGCGAGGCCGACGGAAAGCAGTTTTCGCGTGTTCAACGCCTCATCGACGCCACCGCCAGCCTCGATGAGATTGCCTACCGGGCCGAGGTGCGGCTGGCCGCCCTCTTGCGCATGCGCACCGTCTTGCTTGACGTCGCGGGTCGCTACTACCTGCAGAGCCAGGGCAAACCAAAGGAAGCGGCGGCCTCGGCCGCTCTCGAGCGTTGCGAGGATCTCGAGCTCACCCTGGCCCCGGTGGCTGGTTCTGCCGGCCCCACGTTCAAGCCAGCTCTCGTCGCGCTCGACACCGATCGGCAGGCGGCCGCCCGAGCCCAGCCGGCCTGGCTGGGCTTTGGGTTCGAGCCACTTTCTTCGGCTCGCCGTCGGCGCCTGAGGCTTGCGGACGGAGCGGTCCGAGTGATGTCGGTCGTTGCGAATTCACCGGCGATCCGCGCCGGCCTGCAGCGCGGTGATATCTTGCTCGGGGCCGCAGGTGCTCCGTTCACCAGCCAGAACCCGGTGCGGCCGGCCGTGGTCTTGGCGTCTATCGGCGTACAATGGCCGCTCGACCTGCAGCGCGGATCGAAAAGACTGGTTTTGCAGGTACGGCCGGAGCCTGCGCCCAACAGCCGCTGATCGCGTGGGGAGCCCGCCGGCTCCGCCGGCGGCGCACCATCGCGGGAGGGAATGGGAACCCTTTCAGGGTTCCCATCCTAATAGATGTACCCGACACCACCGCCGAGGAAGAGAGCGTCGAAGAAGCCGGCGTCGATGCGGAATTCGAGGCCCTTGACTTGCGGGATGCGAAAGTCGAACCCGAAAACCAAGTTCAGGATGGGAATCGCGCCCGGCACCGAGCCTTCCCTGTAGCGGTGCGGGGTCGTTGGGCTGATACGCCCGGAACCCTCTGTCCCCTTCAGCTCGGTTTCTGTGCAGACGCCTCCCGTGCACACGATGGGCCGGCATTCGCTGAGAGTCTGGTCTGTGCAGTTGTAGGACTTCGTGCGCAGGACGTCGCCCTGGATGATGGCCAGGCCCAGCCCGGCGCCATAGTGGATGCCGAAGACATCGTTGAAATATTGGCGCGAAAGGAAAGAAAGGTCGACCGTCCAGAAACCGAAATTCTTGAACTGGACCCAATCTGTGTCGAGGCTCGCGTCGTGGCCTTTGCCCAGCCAGTTTCCGTCAGGCGCGCTCATGTTCTGGTAGCCCAGGCCGAGCGAGACTTCCCAGAACCGGTTTGGGTTTTCTGCGTCGCGCTTGCGCCGGAAGCCTTCAAAACCAACGCCATAGGACGACACAGCCTGATTGGCCTTGGTGAACATGCCCAGAAACCAGTGGGGTAGGGTGATCCAGCGAGCCCGGAAAGCTCCGCCGAAGTGCGGCGGGATAACCAGTGTCCCGGTGGCCGGTCCCGCGGCCAACGGCGGGGCCTCTGCCGGTGGAACCGCGGCCTCTGCGGATGCGGCCGGAGCCTCTGCCGGCGGGGCTTTCGCCGCCAGGGCCTCTACCGGTTGGTTTGGAGCGGCTTCGCCTTGCGCGCGGGCCGCGGCGCCAGAGCCGAGAATGAACAACGGGGCGAAAGCTACGATCGTCAAGCGGCGAGCCATCACATCCTCCGGGTGCCAAGCAGCGGTCAAGACCACCGCTCGGGCGCGACTATAACCCAAGCCATGGTAACGTTGGGCAATGCTCGTCTTTTGGCTGAGCGCAGCCATAGCTGTCCTTCTGGCCGGGCCCTCCGCAGCGCCTGCAGGCCGGCCTGAGCGAGCGGCGGTCGAAGCACATCTGCGGCCGAACACCCTGCCGCGCTCAGCTGCCGACTGGCGGGCGCTGGGAACCGGGATCGACGAGGTTTTGATCGCCATCGCAGGCGACCCCAAGACCGACCTGCAGATTCGCGCACACGCCGTCAGCGCCCTGGGCGTGGTGTCGACGCGGCCTGGCCGGGCTTTCCTGGAGACCGCCGTGAAGCAGAAGGCGTCGTCGAACGACGCGGGTGACAAGCTCCTTTTGCGCAAGGCGGCGTTGGCACTTGGTTGGGTAGGGGGCACGGCGGTGCCGGCGCAGCTCGGCCCCTTGCTGGAACATCCCGACCCCGACGTGAGGTTGGATGTGGCGATCGGGCTGGGGCTCACGCGTTCCGGGGAGGCAGCTGACTTTTTGCGCAAGCGCTTCGACGTCGAGACCGTGCCCAAGGTCCGCAGCCAGATCGGCCGGCAACTTCGCCTGATCGAGGACGCCGCCGCCGACGCGAAACGCCCCTCGCCCGCAGCCCAGTAGCGCCTCGGGTTCTCCCCCGCGCCTCAGAATGCGACGAACGGTCCCGCTCCCGATGGAGTCGATTGATTCTCGATCGCGGTGAACACGTTTCTGCCGAAGTAGAAAGGCAGGCCCCAGTCGAAAAACGCGCCTATCGCCGTCGGTGCTGAACGAGGGGCCGAGCTCGACCCGCCCAGATTGTTGAAGGCCACGTTGTTCTGGTTGGCAAACAACGCCTCAGCGTTGGCAATGCTGAAGTTCACCGTCACGGTAACCAAGCCGCCGGTATCCTTGTTCGTGGCTGACAAGCTCAAAGTCGAGCGAGGACAGTAGAAGCCAGAGTACAGGCCAGAGCAGGTCGCGATGCGCGAGGTACCGCTGTTTGGAAAGTAGAGCGCGTTGGAGCCACTGTCCACAAAGGCCAACGAATAGCTGCTGTTCGCAGGGTAGCTGGTCAGAAAGCTGCCCGAGCTGTCGAGCGGGATCACCGTCGCCTGGCCCAGGTCATTGTTCGCACGTGTGCCGATGCCGAAGACCAAAGATCCGGTCACGCTGGGTGCCCCATTTGCCGAAATCGTGGGCAGTTCGATAATGGTGCCGTTGTTGTCTTGGCTGAAGAGCGGGACGGGATTGGACACCTGTTTGGCAATTGGCACGGCTGCCGCCGTGCAGCCACCCTTTGCCGCTGAAGAGCACGCGAAATATATCCCGGGATTGGCCGACCTGGTGCCCGTGGGTTCCGCGCACGCCGGTCCGCAGTCCTGCACGAGCGCGCTTATCCCGAGAATGCCGTTGGCCCCCAGCGTGTCGGCGGTACTGGCGTTGACACCAGTACAAGTGCGTGGCACAGGATAGGTTGACCCGCCAATCACTTGGATGGGGATGCCGTTGGCCTGCTCACCCGCGAGCTTTAGGTCAGCGCTGCGCAGCGGGCCCCAGGTGAAGCTGCTCACGAACTGGGTGCATTCCGCCAGAGCGACCCCGCTGTCATCGGTCCACGCCGGCAGCGACAGCGTCAGGACCGACGCGAGCAGGCGCAAGCCCGAGGATCCGGTGTCGAGCAACACGTGGTCGATGGTTTGGCATTGGCTGGTCCCGGGAACACAGACGGTTACGTTGGCAAACAGACCGTTGAGGTAGCCGATACCGGGAAGCCCGAAGTCCACGGAGAGCTCGGCCACGTTGTCAGCGGGCGCGGCGGTGCCGGCAGCGCCCGCGGCAGCGCCCGCGGTTCCAGTTGTTCCCGCGGTGCCAGCCGCGCCGCCGGTGCCGGTTGCTCCCGCGGTCCGGGCCGCACCCCCGGTGCGGGTCGTGCCTGCGGTGCCGGTTCTTCCCGCGGTCCCGGCTCTTCCCGCGGTCCCGGTGGTGCCTGCGGTGCCGCCTGCCCCTGTGCCGCCCGTGGCAACGAGCGCGTCGTTCCTGCCCGCGCCACCCGTCGCACCTGGCCCGTCGGTGATGCCTGCGCCGCCCTTTGCCGTCGGGCCATCGCTTTCACCAACACCGCCAGTTGCCGGGAGCGCGTCGCTGCCGCCCACGCCGCCTGTGCCCATCCCTGTCGTACCGCCGCTGCCAGTGCCGCCAGTGCTCCCCACATCGGCCAGGCCCGCGGCACTGCCGGAGTCTGGGGCGTAGAGAGCATCAGCTCTCACAGTACGCGCCCCATCGCCATTGACCACGCCACCGGACAGGCCGCCGTCAGTAACCGCGTTGCTCTTGGGATGCGAGCTGGAGCCACAGGCCGCTGCAAGGGCTGTCACGAAAACGCCGACAACGGCGAACAGTCTTTGCATTTGGACGCTCCTTGTGCTGAAACTTCGCGCCACGCGCGATCCGAAGGTCGGCGTAACCTCAATCGTAGCACAGCCATGTCTTGTCGACGGCTGGTGCTGGGGCACTGGTGCTGGGGCATACCCTGCCGCGCTCGGCTACCGGCGGCCACTACTCACGGCCGAGTGGGCCGAAGACGTGGTCGCGAGCACGTTGGTCTCACGTCGGTCGCGGCCCCAAGGTTGTGCTAGGGTTCGCGCGCGACGAGCGGCAGCAAGGAGTTCTGCAACGTGTCAAGGGAGAAGCTTGGAATCTTGGTCGGAGGCGGCCCCGCCCCCGGTATCAACAGCGTCATCAGCGCTGCCACGATCCGCGCGCTCCTGCAGGGCGTGGACGTGCTGGGCATTCGCGACGGGTTCGACCGCCTGATGAAGGGCCGGCTGGAGGACATCAGGCCCTTGCAGTTGGGGGACGTCAGCCGCATCCATTTCTCGGGTGGGTCCGTCCTGGGCACCTCGCGCGCGAACCCCACCAAGAAGGAAGAGGATATCGGTATCGTCGTGGATTCGTTGCAGCGGCTGGGCGTAACCCAGCTCATCACCATCGGCGGCGATGACACCGCGTTCTCCGCGATGAAGGTTTCGGAGCGAGCCGCTGGCAAGATCCGCGTGGTTCACGTGCCCAAGACTATCGACAACGATCTCGACCTCGACCCCATGGTCGATACCTTCGGCTACCAGACCGCGCGTCACATTGGCGTGGAGCTGGTGAAGAACCTGATGGCCGACGCCAAGACCACTTCGCGCTGGTACTTCGTGGTGGCCATGGGGCGCAAGGCCGGGCACCTGGCCCTGGGCATCGGCAAGGCCGCTGGCGCCACCATGAGCGTAATCCCCGAAGAGTTTCCGCGCTGCAGGACCACCCTGAGGACCCTGGTGGACATCCTGGCCGGTGCGATCATCAAGCGTCTGGTCGAGGGACGGCGCTATGGCGTGGCAGTGCTGGCCGAGGGCCTGGCCGAGAGCATTCCCGAGGAAGACGTCAAAAGAAACCTCGGACCCATTGAACGCGACGATGCCGGCAACATGCGCCTGTCCGAGCTGAACCTGGGCGACGGGCTGAAGAAGGCCACCGTCAAGCGGCTCAAGGAACTGGGCGTAGACAAGCTCACCTTCGTGTCCAAGGATATCGGCTACGAGTTGCGCTGCGCGGATCCCATTCCTTTTGACCTGGAGTACACACGCGATTTGGGCTACTGCGCAGCCAAGTTTCTGTTCTCAGGCGGCAACGCAGCCATGGTGTCCCTGCAGGCGGGAAACTTCGTGCCCATCCCCTTTGCCCAGATGCTGGATCCTGGCACGGGGCGCACGCGATTGCGTATGGTGGATACGCGCTCCACCCGCTACGCCATCGCCCGACGCTACATGATCCGGCTGCGGCGCGACGATTTTGATGACCCGGCTATCTTGGCCAAGTTCGGCGGGGTGTGCAATCCGAGGCTCTCGGCAGAGGAGTTCAGGCGGCAGTTCGCCTACGTGGTCGAGAACGAGGCGCCGCCGCTCGATCTTTTGCACGCACGCGATCGCACACCCACGGTGCGGTGAGGACCGGCGCCGCTCGTTAGGTCAATGCCTGTCAACCTGCGCGACCTGGACCTGCCTGCCACGACTGCTCTGCTGGCCGGCCACGGCGTGGACCCCGCGAAGGCCGCTCGGGTCTTTGCGGCCGTGCAGCGGGATGGCGTGTCCAGCGTCGACGGTCTGACCTGGCTTGCCGCCACGACCCGCCGGGCCCTGGCCGCGGAGGTGGTTTTTCCTGAGCTAGAGATCGTGGAACGCAGGCGGGCGGCAGACGGCTTCGTCAAGTATCTGTTTCGCCTGCCCGACGGCGACTTGATCGAGGCGGTGCGCATCCCGCTGCCTGATCCGGGCGATGCGCGGGCGCTCAAGCAGCGCCGCCAGCGCGGCGAGGCAGCCGGGTTGGTGGCCCTGCCCACGGCGAAGTACACCCTGTGCATCAGCTCGCAGAAGGGCTGCGTCCTGGCATGCGACTTTTGCGCCACCGGCCGATTGCGACCAGCCGGGGGCGTGCGCAACCTTGCGGTGTGGGAGATGCTGGCCCAAGTGCGGGCCATGCGTGCCGAGGCGGATCACCCAGTTTGCGGCGTACTCTTCCTCGGCATGGGCGAGCCCCTGCTCAACTACGACAATGTAATCCGCGCGGCGCAGATCCTGTCGCACCCGGCAGGCCCGGCAATCGCCGGCGACTCCATTTCCATCTCGACGGTGGGCGTGGCCCCAGCCATCCGGCGTTTCGCGGCCGAGCGACATCGTTTCCGGCTCATCATTTCATTGGCTGCGGCCACCAGCGAGGCACGCCTGCCGCTCATGCCAGCGGAGAAGCGCTGGCCGCTTGCTGACGTGATGGCAGCCGTGCGCGAATACGCGGCTTCCTGCCGCAGCCGGCTGAGCTTCGCCTACATTGGGATCTCCGGCGTGAATATGGGCTGCGAGCATGCGCGGAAGCTGGCGGAGCTGCTGGCCGGCCTGCGCGCCAAGGTCACCCTCATCGACGTCAACGACGATTCAGGCCGCTCTCAGCCGCCCACTGACGAGGAAGTCAGGGAATTCCGGGACGAGCTGCTGGCCCGCCACATCCCGGTGTCCCGCCGCTATGCCGGCGGCCGCGAAATCGGCGCCGCCTGCGGAACCCTGGCCGCGACACGGGCCGGGGGCGTGGTTCTCTGAGTTTCTTGCGAGAACTGCTGGGCGCCCAACGGGGCGATGCCACTGGCGGTGCCTCTCGCCGCAGCGGATCGCCAGGCCGCTAGACGGCTGAGACGTGGTTCTCAGCGAAGGCCAGGATGGCGCTGCAGAACGGGTCGACCAGCGCGGCAAGCTCGCCCGCCGCCGCCCGCATCTTGGCAGGGTCCACCTCCGCGTAGCCGTGGCCCACCAGGTTGCGCAACTTCACCCCCGCGGAAAGACGACTGGCCAGGTCGGAAGACAGGACGCCTTTTTCGGCCAGCAGGGCGAAATGGTCGCGCAGGCTGGGGACCGGCCCCCAACCCTGGTCAGCGATGATGTGCGAACAAAGGTCGATGGCTTCCTGCATGACCAGGTACACGCGGAACGACACCAGGTCGCGCACATCGCGGCTGGCAGCCATCGCGGCGGCTTGGTCAGGAAGACACGCGCGCAACCACTCCGCGGTGTCGCGCAGGCGGCTGATCTTGTCCCTCACAAGGTCGACGCGGACCATCGGGATTTCTCCAGAGCACGGCGAAGCCCGTCGGCCTCGCGTTCGAGGTAGGGCTGAAGATCGAAGTACTCGAGCGGCACGCGGGCGCGGAAATCGACGAGGTCACGCCGGTCCCTGGCAGCCAGCACGATGCCGCTGCGGACCACCTCCCAGCGCAGCAGGGTGGAAGCGCTGTCGAGATCTACCAGATCGATCTCGCGCCCCACGATTTGCTCGAGCTGGGCACACAGTGCGCCCTGCTGCAGCAGGGACAGGGGCTGCGCGAACGCGACCGCCACGTCGACGTCGCGGGCGGCATTCGGACCCCTGGTAGCCGCCGAGCCGAAGAGAAATGCCAGGCGCACCTCGGGCCGTCCTTGCAGTGCGGTGATCAGACGGCCTGTCAACTCCTCGACGGTCACGCGGAGATATTACCACTTCCGGCATAGTCAACGAAACACAGCCGGGCGGCGGCGGTCGAGGATGTGAGCCTGCCGCAGCCGGAGTGCTGTCCGACTCCCTGGGTAAGTTTGGGCAGGGACGACAGCGGATCATCGGGGAGGTGTGGGATGCGGAGATCCCCGCCGCGGCCTTTGAGCCACCGTTGTATGATGGCGTTGGCGAGACCATCGTGAACGCGGATCCAATATCCGGCCAACCAGACAATGCTTCGGGCTCGGCAGGACGCGCCTTCCTTTGGGTCGCGCTGGCTCTGGCCGTGGTCTACCTGCCCATCTTTTTAGGACAAATCGTCTTCTTTCGCGACATCGCGCACTGGATTTTCCCAGCCCGAGTTTTCGTGCGCGATTCTCTGCTGCACGCAGAGCTACCGGCGTGGAATCCCTACCAAGGCCTCGGCTTCTCCGTTCCGTCTGATCCGCTCTATGGCGTTTTCTATCCTCCCAACTGGCTGTTCTTGTTGGTGGGCCCAAATTGGGTTGGCGCGATGATCACCTGGCAGGACTTCGCGCACCTTGTGTGGGGCAGTGCGGGGGTGTTCTGGCTTGCACGACGGTTCCGGGCAACCCCGGTGTCGGCGGTCATTGCAACGCTGTCTTGGGCCCTGTCCGGCTATGTGACGTCGCAGTGGACAGCGGGCCTGCGCCTGCACGCGGCTGCGTGGATTCCTTGGGCGGCGGTTGGGCATCTGGCGCTGCTCGACCGCCTGCGCGCCGGGGGCCGTCGCTGGAGGCTGGGCGTGGTCCAGGCAGCCCTTCCCACGGCATGCGCGCTTCTGATGGGTGAGCTGTTTCTGGCCATGATGGGGGTCGGTTTCGCCCTCATGCTGGTGGCTGCCACGCAGCGACTCGAACGGCTCAAAGACTCGACGTTGCCCCGCTTCTCCCGTCGCTGGGCTGCTGCGGTCGCGCTGGCCCTGCTGCTCGCCAGCGGCGTGGCGGCCGTCGTGCTGGGTCCGGCGCGCGCGCATAGCTCGGGAACTGATCGCGCGGCACCACTTTCGCGCGCGGAGGCCGAGGTGCATTCTCTGCACCCGCTTCGCCTCATCGAGTTCGTTGCGCCAGGCTCTATGGGCGATGCCTATGGCGAATACCCGGCCAGCCGCTGGGTGGGAGAGGCAAGCGCGGATGGTCTGCCGCTTTCGTACAGCGTCTACCTGGGGGCCAGTGTACTAGCCTTGGCTCTCGCCGCCTTTCGCCGGCGATGCCGCTTGGTCTTCGTCCTGGCTGGGCTCGGCGGTTTTGCGCTTCTGCTTGCCTTGGGCAAGCACCTGCCGGTGCACGCCGTTTTCCGGCGCATCGTGTTTCCATTTTCCTTCATGCGCTCGCCGGAGAAATACACGGTCTTGGCCGTGCTCGCGCTGGCGCTCTTGGCCGGCGGAGGTGGCCAACGGATCCTCTCTGGACAGCAACAACCTTGGCGCCGGACCGCGATCCTTCTTGCGTCGCTCGTCGGATTTGGGATCGCTTCGCCCTTCATCTTCCAGTTTCCCTGGTCCGGGTACATGGTCCACGGACTGCGCCATGGGGCCATGGCTGTGCTGGCTGTGCTTGGGGTCCAGCTTCTGGCGGCGCGTGGTTCGCGCTTGGCGCCGGTTCTGCTGGTTGCCACAGTGGCGCTGGATCTGGCGGCAGCGTGCTGGCCTTTGCAGGGGTTCGCGCCGCGCGCACTGGCCGCTGACAAGCCGCGGGCCGCGCAGATGGTTCTTGCCGATCATGCAGGCCATGCTGAGCCGCCGCGGCTGTTCCGCTCGGAGGCGGTCACCGGCACGGTGATGGCATGGACCCAGGCATCGAGCCACGCGCAGGGCGAGGCGCGACTGTTGCAGACGCTCGTGACCAACACAGCGAACGTGTGGGGCATCGCCATGGTGCCGGGCTACGACGCGGCCATTCCGAGTCGGCTGGTGGGCGCGTGGGCTGCGGGCAAAGCTGATCGACTGGCGGCCCTGCGGCTCTTCAGTGTGGACTACGCGGTGTTGCCGGCGCGCGATCCGCGCGACCCGACCGACCCCCGCGCCGGCTTGCAGCCGCTTTCTGATCCCTTGCCAGGCGCACGCCTCTACCGCGTGACCGGCAGCCTCCCGCGCGTGTTCCTGGCCGCCCACGCAGAGGTGGTGCCCGACGAGTTCGCGCTCTCCCGCCTGTACCAGCCGGCCGTGGTGGCGGGCGAAAGTGTGTGGCTGGCGCCCGATGCCAACGCGTATCCGGTGCTTGCACCGCCGGGCCGGGTCGGGACGTGTCAGATGGAATCCTTTGGCAATCGACGGCTCGACGCCCACTGTGCGGGCGGGCAACCCGCGCTGGCGGTGTTCAACGAACAGTACGACCAGGGATGGAGCGCGACGGTGGACGGCCAGCCGGCGCCGGTCTTGCGCGCAAACCTGAACATGCGGGCTCTCGCGCTCGCGCCGGGTGTCCATAACATCGTCATGGAGTACAGCCCGCCGGGTTTGCGTGCCAGTGCGGTTCTGACTCTGTTGTCAGTGCTAGCCTTGCTGGGCCTGGCCTTCGCGTCTGGGCGCGGGCAAAGGCGGGCGTGACCGTGACGTCCCCATCGGCGGCTGTGACCGATTTGGAAGAATCGCCGGACCGCTCCGCCGCGCCGGCGTGGCGTCTGTTGCTTGTCGCAGTGGCCATCTTGTGTGTCGTGTATTTTCCCATCTGGCTGGGTCGCATTGTCTTTGGCAGTGATGTCGCCCACTGGAAGTTTCCGGCGCGCTGGTTCGTGCGCGATTCGCTGTTGCGCGGAGAATGGCCTGGTTGGAATCCTTTTCAGGGGCTTGGCTTTGCGATTTTCGCCAATCCGCTTTACGGCGTTTTCTATCCGCCCAATTGGCTTTTCCTTCTCGCGCCGCCGGACTGGGTGGCAAGCCTTCTGACCTGGCAGGACTTTGCCCACCTCATGTGGGGCGGCGTGGGGATGTTCCTTGTGGCGCGACGGCTGGTCGGATCGCCCGTCGCGGCTTGCGTGGCAGCCTTGGCATGGTCACTCGCTGGCTACAACACCAGCCAGTGGACAGCCGGGCTGCTCCTGGTCGCCGGCGCGTGGGTGCCCTGGGCAGCCGTCGGCCATCTCGCGTTGCTCGATAGCCTGCGGTCGGGCCGTCGTCGCTGGCCCATGGGCGTGGTCAGGGCGGCGCTGCCGACCGCCATGGGCCTTCTGGTCGGTGAAGTCTTCGTGGCCATGATGGGCGTGGGCTTCGCGTTGGCGACGACAGCCGCGGTAGAGGTGCTGGAGCGTCGTCACAATCCGGCACGCGCGCGCCTCCGCGCTCCCTGGCTGGTTGTCTTTGCCTGTGCTCCTGCGCTGGCCGCAGGGTTGGCTGCCATCACCCTGGTGCCGGCGCACGCACTTCAGGGCTCGACTGAACGCGCAGCTCCGCTTTCCCGGGCCGATGCCGAAGCCTGCTCGCTTCATCCCGCCCGACTGGTCGAGTTCGTTGCTCCTGATAGCATGGGCAACGCCGAGGGCTTCCAGCCCGCGGGACGATGGATTGCGGAGCCAGGGCTCGACAACCTCCCCTTGTCGCACAGCCTGTACATGGGGTCGAGCGTGGTCGCCCTGGCCTTGGCGGCGTTTGGCCGGCGCCGGCGTCTGGCTTCATTGCTGGGCGCCCTTGGCGGCGGGGCGCTGGTTCTGGCGCTGGGCAGGCACCTGCCTGTGCACGCCGTCTTCCGGGTCATGGTGGCTCCCTTCGCGTACATGCGCTTTCCGGAGAAGTACACGGTCGCGCTGGTCGGCTGGCTGGCCCTGCTGGCTGCCCTGGGCACGGCGCGGATACTCGCGGCCCAGCGTCCGCCATGGCGGCGCATGGCGGTCTTGCTTGCCCTTTTGCTCGTGCTTGCTCTACTCGCGCGCTTCGTCTTCCCAGGGCATTGGGCCGCGCAAGTCACCCGAGGGGCTCTTGCCGGCGGCCTGGGTGTGGCTGGTGTTCTCACGGCACAGTTCCTCGCGGCCCGGCGCGCCCGGCTTGCCCCGATTCTGCTGATCGCTGTCGTGGGACTCGACCTGGCAGCGGCAACATGGTCGCTGCAGGTCTTTGCTCCCCGCAAGCTTGCAGCGATGTCGCCGCCGGCCGCGCGAATGGTGCTGGCCGACAGTGCTGGCCGTGGCGAGCCGCCGCGGCTTTACCGCGCCAACAATGTGCTGCAATACGTGGGCCGTTTTGCGCCGGCTCTTCCGCCCGAATTGAGCGAGCTGTGGCTCTTGCAGACCTTCATTACCAATACGGCCAATGTCTGGGGCATCGCCACTTTGCCTGGGTACGATGCAGCCATTCCGGCTGCACTTGACCGCATCTGGAAGTCCGGCCTGCGCGAAGGACAATCAGTCTTGCGCTTGCTTGGGGCACGCTACGTGGTCTTGCCCGTCGAGGATCCGCGGGATCCCAAGGAGAAGCGCACCGGCATCGAGCCCTTGCTCGATCCCTTGCCGGGCACGCGGCTGTACCGCGTACCGGGCGCGCTACCGCGGGTGTTTCTGGCTGGTCAGGCCCAGGTGCTGGACGACGCAACCGCGCTGGGCCGGATCCTTGATCCGGCCGTCGTCGCCGGCAAAATGGCCTGGCTCGCCCCTCACTCGGATGCCCGCACGCTACCCAGCCCCGCCGATTCAGTCCCAGGGATCTGTGCGCTCGATTTCTATTCCAGCAACCACTTGCAGGCGAGCTGTCAGGTTCAGCGACCGGCGCTGGCGGTCTTCGTGGAACAATACGAAAAGGGATGGAGCGCCACCGTGGACGGCCAACCGGCGCCAATCCTCAGGGCCAATCTCATCATGCGCGCGGTGGCTCTCGGTCCCGGCACGCACAGGATTGCGATGCAGTTCAGGACGCCAGGCTTGCGGCTGGGGGGTAGCGTGACGTTGCTGTCGCTGACACTGGTGGTGGTTTTGGTCGTGGGTGCGCGGCTTATGAAGCGGAGGAAGACGGACACGCGCAAGCCAGATTGCGGCTTCGAGATGCGAGAAGGTCGCCGAGAATTGAACGCCACAGTGGACCATAGATGAACATATGCCCTTGTCCCGGTAGGACGGTGAGGGTGGATGCGGGAATACATTCGGCCATTCCCTTCGCCATTCCCAGCGGTGTCCCGTTGTCGAGCTCGCCCTGCGATCACGATGAGACGCGCATTCAGCTCGCGAGTGATCGCCTCAGGTGGATGCATGAGGCGACTGCTCGGGGTTCCTTGGAAGAACACGACCGGTGTGCCGCCGTCATTGCCGTACTGGGCAAAGGTGAGAGTGCGGCCGTCCGGCAGTCGAATCCTCCCCTCCCTCGCCTTCGCAGCCGCGATCATGGCGAAACTACGCACCTCCACCGCGCCAGCAGCCGGCCGGCGTCTACTTTGCGGTCTCCGCCAGCTTGGCCCATGAGTCGCGCAGGGGCACCGTGCGGTTGAACACGGGCTGGCCTGGCTTGGAATCCACGCTGTCCACGCAGAAGTAGCCCAGTCGTTCGAACTGGAAGCGGCTGCCGGGCGCCGCCTCGGCCAGGGCGGGCTCGATTTGGGCATCGGAGACCACTTGCAGTGAATTGGGATTGAGGCAGGTGCGAAAATCTGCGCCGCCTTCGCCGGGATTTGCCTTGGTGAACAGACGATCATACAGGCGCACGGTGGCCGGCTTGGCATGTGCGGCCGAAACCCAGTGCGAGGTGCCCTTGACCCGCCGGCCGTCGGGCGCGTCGCCCCCGCGCGAGGCGGGATCCCAGGTGCAATGCAGTTCCACGATCTCGCCCGCCGGATTCTTGACCACGCTCACGCACTTGATGAGGCAAGCCCAACGCAGCCGAATCTCCGCGCCGGGCGAAAGGCGGAACCACTTCTTGGGCGGCACCTCGCAGAAATCATCGCGCTCGATGTAGACGACCCTGGAAAAGGGGATCTTGCGCGTGCCCATCGATGGATTGTCGGGATGGTTGGCTGCCTCGAACCACTCCACCTGGCCCTCGGGGTAGTTGTCGATGACGATCTTGAGCGGCCGCAGAACCGCCATGGCCCGCGGTGCGCGCTTCTCCAGATCCTCGCGAATGGCGAATTCGAGCAGGCCCACGTCCACGATGCTGTCGTTCTTGGCCACGCCGATGCGCTCGGCAAAGGCGCGGATGGCCTCGGGCGTGTAGCCACGGCGGCGCAGACCGCTCAGACTGGGCATGCGCGGATCGTCCCAACCGGAAACCAATTTTTCCTCGACCAGTTGCAGCAGTTTGCGCTTGCTCATCAAGGTGTAGGTCAGATTCAGGCGCGCGAACTCGATCTGGCGTGGCCGGTACGTCAGCGGCAGGTTCTCGATGGTCCAGTCGTAGAGCGGGCGGTGATCCTCGAATTCCAGCGTGCAGATGGAATGGGTGATCCCCTCCAGCGCGTCGGAGATGGGATGGGCATAGTCGTACATCGGATAGATGCACCACTTGTCGCCGGTGCGGTGGTGGGGCGCCTTCTTGATGCGGTAAAGCGGCGGGTCGCGCATGTTGAGGTTGGGGTGGTGCATGTCGATTTTGGCGCGCAGCACGCGCGCGCCGTCGGCAAACTCGCCCGCCCGCATGCGACGGAAGAGGTCCAGATTCTCCGCGGCCAAGCGGTTGCGAAAGGGGCTGTCCTGGCCCGGCTTGTAGAAGCTGCCGCGGTACTCGCTGATCTGCTCAGCCGACAGGTCGTCCACGTAGGCCTTGCCGCTCTCGATCAAGATCTCGGTCAGCCGGTAGATCTCGTCGAAGTAGTCCGAGGCATAGAGCGGCGGACCGTTCCAGCGGAAGCCCAACCAGGCTACGTCCGCTTCGATGGATTCCACGTACTCCACGTCTTCGGTGCTGGGGTTGGTGTCGTCGTAGCGCAGGTTGCACTTGCCGGCGTACTTGGCCGCCAAGCCGAAATTGAGGCAGATGGACTTGGCGTGGCCGATGTGCAGGTAGCCGTTGGGCTCGGGCGGAAACCGGGTGTGTACGCGCCCCTGGTTCTTTCCCTGCGCGAGATCGTCGTTGATGATCTCTTCGATGAAGTTGGAGGCTGGTGGTGGATTGCTGTCGGGGCCGGTCATGCACGCAAAACTACGGTCATCACCGGGCAATGTCCAATTGAAGAACGCGAATTGGAACCCTGGATTGGCGGGGAGCGGTGTAGGTGGCGGTCGCGGTGGCCGTAGCAGAGGCGGGCACGGTGATAGGGCATCAAGCGGCCGGCCAGCGGAAGCCCACGCATTCCGCCCCCTTCGCCCCGCGAAGCGGCTCATCGCTACCCAGATCTTTGTTCGCAGGTCCCGAGCGGGACTCCCGACCCGACACAGGGAGTCCCTTTCTTCGGCCGCGGCAGCGGCCGTATCGCCTCGCCCGCGCAGCGGGAGAGGCCGCCGACCGAAGGTCGGCGGGAGAGGGTCCGCGCGCACGGAACGCTGGCTCCGTGCTTGAAGCCTTGCCTCCCCTCACCCGGCGCGCTGCGCGCGCCGGCCTCCGCTGCGCTCCTCTTCGCGGGGCGAGGCATAAGGAAGGCGCTGAACGCTGACACCGCGCCGCTGATCCATCTGCTCGCCGTGGTGTCGGACTGGCGTGAGAAGTGGCTTTCGTGCCTTCGCACCGCCACGCTGCCGAACAAGCCGTTGCAGCGCTCGAATCCGCCGCAGAGCGATTAATGTAACATCGACGTGCCGGCTTGGCGGCGGCTTCGCCGCCGAACAGCAAACCGTTGGCGAACGCCCGTCAGCGGGTCCAGTCTGCGATCTCGAGGTCAGCGAAGTACCGGAAGTCCCCGATGTTGGCGGTGACGAGGGTTAGGCTCTCGCTGTGAGCGATGGCTGCGATCTGGCCGTCTACGAATGGTGGCGTTCTCCCGCTCTCTTCGAGCCGAGCTCTCTCCCGTCCGTGCCATTCGGCCGCAGCATCGTCGTAGGGCAGGATCGGAAAGGACCGTCGCACGACACCGTGGAGGTACTCTTCCAAAGCGCTTTTCCGCTTCCCCGCTGGAAGACGGCTGCAGCCATAGACCAGCTCGTGCCAAACTGGCGCGGCAATAGCGCAGTGGTCGCTTTGTTGCTCAAGCTTTCTCACAACGCGCCGGTTGGGTATTTCGCGACGGGCGCGGAGACGATGGTCGTGTCGAGCAGGAATTTGAGCGTCATAGTCGAACTCGACGTCCCGGCTCTCGATCGCGAATCGAGTCGAGGAAGTCAGGCTCCAGCCCGATTTCCTCTGGCGCGTGACGACCAAGGAACGCACGGTATGCATCGCCAAACTTGGTGTGCTGGTTGCGAAGCATGTCGTACCTTTGTGGAGAAAGCACCAGAGCTACTGCTTTACCGCGTCGGGTTAACTGCACCTCTTTGCCCGCCTCTACGTCGTCCAGAATGTCCGGAAGATGGGCTCTCGCGTCCGCAACGGAATAGCTCTTCGACACTTTGCAAGTGTACATCTATTTGTACATCTAGCAACGAGTTCCTGCGTAGCGCTGTCGAACCCGTTGCGGCGCGCGATTGCGCGCTGCCGCTGAACACCACAACGTTGATTTGGGCCGAAGCCATCCCATCGTCGTGGGCGCATGAGCGTCCGAAGTGTCAGTATGGTACCCATTCATGACCGTCCTCTTCGCGATCTTCCTCGTCGTCCACGGGCTCATTCATCTGATGGGTGCCGCAAAGGCATTCGGGGTGGCCGAGATTCCACAGCTGGCGCAGCAGATCTCCAGGCCGCTGGGCGTCCTTTGGCTGCTGGCTGCAGGACTTCTATTGGTCACCGCGGGCGCTCTGTTCACCTGGCCTCGATGGTGGTGGACGGTGGGCGCCGGCGCGATCGTCATTTCGCAGGTCGCGATCGCCACGTCGTGGAGTGATGCCAAGTACGGGAGCATCGCAAACGTCATTGTGCTGGTGGGCGTGGTGCTCGGGCTCCTGTCGCAAGGGCCCTCCAGCTTTCGCGCCGAGTACGAGCGCGAAGTCGGGCAGAGCGTTGGTCACGCCAGCGCAACGCCGGTACTCACGGAGGCCGACATCGCGCACCTGCCGGCGGCGGTGCAGCAATACATCCGATTCACTGGCTCCGTCGGGCAGCCGCGCGTGCAGAATTTCCGTGCGGGCTTCCATGGAAAGATCCGCAGCGGACCAGACTCGCGATGGATGTCGTTCACTGGCGAGCAGTACAATTCCTACGACCAACCATCGCGTCTATTCCTGATGGACGCCTCGATGTTCGGGGTGCCATTTCAGGCGTTCCATCGTCTTGTTGGACCGTCCGCTACCATGCGGGTGAAAGTTGCGTCGATCGTACAGGTGGTCGACGCGAAAGGACCGGAGATGGACGAGTCCGAAACGGTGACGCTGTTCAACGATCTGTGTGTGTTTGCGCCCGGCGCACTCGTCGATCGTGGTATTCAGTGGCAGGAGATCGACCCGCATACTGTGAGCGCCTTGTTCGCCAACGCGAGCCACACCATCCGGGCGGTCCTGTCGTTCAATGACCGTAGCGAACTGGTGGACTTTGTGTCGGACGATCGCTCGGCGGCATCTTCCGACGGCAAATCATTCACCCGCATGCGGTGGTCAACGCCGCTGCGCAACTATCGCATGTTCGGGTCGCACCGGATCATGAGCGAGGGCGAGTGTATCTGGCACGCGCCAGGTGGCAAGTATGCCTACTTGCAATTCGGCCTCGATTCGATCGAGTACAACGTAGCGGTTGCGCCAAGGCAGCAGCACTGATGAGAGCGTCACAGCTCGGAGTGGGCAGACGGTCTGCGTGCCTCATCCACCAATCCGAAGTTCGAGACGCGAAGACTAGATCCCCGCGCCCACCGCCGCTGGCAAGGGCAAGCGGATCGAGAACACGGTGCCGGCTGCGGCGCTGCTGGCGAAGCTGACCTTGCCGCCCAGGTAGCGCTCGCCCAGCAGTCTCATGCCATAGGTACCCAGCCCGTGTCCCGTGCCAGCCTTGGTGGTGAACGAGCGCTGGAAGATGCGCGGTGCAACCGCAGGCGGGATCTCGCCCGGGTTGTGCACGTTAAACGCAACCGCGTCGCCCGACTCAGACTCGCCATCCGCATTCAGGCCGGTCTCCCGTTCACACCACAGGCGAACCTGGCCTTCGGCGGGCGTGGCTTCGAAGGCATTCTTTACCATGTTGACCAGCACCCGGCCGAGCAGGACAGGATCGGTGACCAGCTCCACGCCGGGGCAGCGATCTTCCACCGTCAGGATACGCTGCTGGGCGGATGGCGCGTCCGCAAACATGCCCTGCAAATCTTCGAGCAGCGCAGCGGGCGTGACCTTGACGCGCTGGGGCCGCAGCGTGCCCTGCTCGGCTTCGAGAAGCGTGCGCTGAAGCTGAATCTCGCGTTCAAGCTGGCCGACCAAACGGCTCACCCGCTCGCGCGCACGGTCGAGACGCTCGCCACTGGCTTGGTTGAGGAGGTGGGTCCAGTTGGACAAGGCCGAGAGCGTGTTGAGGATGTCATGAAAGAACACGCGCTCCAGCGCCTGACGGCGCTTTTCATGACTGATGTCGCGCAGGGACACCACGGTGTAATCCTTGCCGTCGATGTCCACCTGGGTGGCGCGCACGTTCAACTCCAGCGATGTCGCGTTTTCTCCCTCGCCTGACGTGAGCAGACATTCCTGCTCGACGGTGCGTCCGCCGGCCTGCGATTGCGTGACCGCCTGGAAGGTCCCACAAGCCAGGCAATGCTCGCCCGCCCCACAGCCCTGCGGCTGCTCGGCTGCGCGGGGACACGCGAAGAACTCGCCGGGGCGCAGCCCAATCGAGCGTCGTGCGTGGCGCAGGTTCTCCAGTAAGGGCGCGCGGTTGGTGGCCAGGATCTGCCGCTCCCGGTTGAGCACCAGCAGACCTGCGTCCACGGCCTCCAGCAGCGCGCTCACGATCGGGCTCTGGCTCACGGTCCGCACCTCGGCCTCCAGCTTGGCAGGGCTGGCGCGTTCATGGGACACCACCGGAATTGGTGTCACAGGTGCGTTTTCAGTTCCGAGCTTCGCCAACGGCGCGTAGCCTTTTCGCGGGGTTGCTGAGGTGGCCTAGGTCGACGAAGCAAGCCTAGCACGCGGTCTTTCCCACGCCCGGAGCACTGTGCTTGGCTCCGGCACGTCTTGCCGGCAAGGAATCGCGCCGCGCCAATGGCGGACTCTGTCCGTGAGCCCCGACCACCGTCCCTCGCCACCCTGTGGCCCGGACGCAGTCGGGCGGCCGATCCCGGCCAGATGTGACGGCGAAGTTGTGCTCGCTTGCGAGCATGATTGTGTCGAGCACGCGACTGGTATCGAAACGTGGGCCTCCTCGCCCAGTGGGCGGAGGTTCGCCATCCGTGTCGGCGCACGCGCGATCATCAATACAACTGGGCCATGGGGTGTGGCGCATATTCGATCGAGACCGCAAGCTTCTTGCCCGCGCCGACGGCAGAACATGAAGAGTCAGCCCTCGACTCGATTTCATGCTGAAATTGTCGCCACCCACCGTCAACAATTTCAATACAACCGAGGGTTCCGCCCACGATGTCCTTCTTTGAGTTGCCCCCTTCGTGGATCAGGACGTGTCTTCCGGGCATCAACTGCCACGCGCCGGCCGGCCCCTCCCCAAAGAAACTGTGCGGTCGGTAGTACGGTAGGAAGACCGGCGTGCATTCTCGGGCTTGAGCCAACCCTGTGTCACAGGGCCTGCTATCTGGAATGCGATTGTCCCCCAGATTGCGCAGGCCGAATCGTATTGCCTTGTAGCGGCCCCCGCCCACGATGCGGACTTCGTAGAGGGGAACCTCATAGGTCACGTAGGAATCGGGGATGAGCGTTCCATTCGGCCTACGATAGCATTGCAGGTGAGGGCTAACCCTGTGGTCGTAGGGTATGACATAACCCTTGTCCTGCACGATCCGGCTGGTGACAACGACCTTGACCTCATTCATCGTGACCCTCTGAACCTTTCTTTCGCTCGCAGTCGCCCACTCGGTGACCAGTCCTTCTACCCTGAGTGACTCGCTTGCCTTCCTTGGTCGTGATCGTCAATTCATACACATCCTCTGACTTCACAGTGAGGACGCCTTCGCTTTCCCCACCGCCCTTGACGTCGCAGCGGGTTCGCAGTCGATACGTGCTATCGGACAGCTTTTTTGACTCCCAAGCACAGCCGCCAATCCCGACTTTCTTGAGTCCCCAGTATCCCCAGAACATCGAACGAGGGTGATGGCAAACCGGCAAACGGGCCTTCCAGGTTTCGGTCTTTCCCGAAGGCAAGGTTCGTTCCGATACGCTCTCCCAGATGCCGAGTCGCAGGGGAGGCCACTCGTTGGCAACGTCCTCGGCGCTGGAAGGTCGCGAACTCAACGCTAGGCTAATGACCAAGGCCACGAAGGACAGGCGACGCCTGGGCGACACGTTGGCGGGTGTCAACTTCGCATCACACACGCGCGACACGTTACGCAGTGTGGTCAGTCACGTCAATGGGAAGACTCTTCCTATGCCAGCTTTTCCGCCAGGCCCGAGGAGCGGGTCAGGCTGTTGTTAGCGCCAGCAGACAGGACATCCGCATTGCCGCAGATCACGACGGCATGCCGTGCGCGGGTCAAGGCGGTGTAGAGCAGTTCGCGGGTAAGCAAAGGCAGAGGCTGCTCAGGCAAGAGCAGCAAGACCCGGTCGTGCTCCGACCCCTGCGCCTTGTGCACAGTCAGGGCATAGGCCAGGGACAGGCCCTCACCCAACGCCTCGGGCGGGACAGCCAGCCAGCGCGAGGCGGACGGTCCCGCGGCTGACAGGCGAAAGACAGCCATGGGTCGGGCTGCCTGGCCAGGTTCTGCGACTAACAGGATGAATCCCTGGTCACCGTTCCACAGACCGCGCTGGTAGTCGTTGCGCAAGACCAGCACCGGCTCACCAGGCAGAAGCTCGTCGCTGGAGCCGGCGCACAGGCCATGCAAAAAGGCGTTGACCGGATTGGTGCCAGTGGGCCGCTCGCGCGTCACGCAGAGCACGCGCTGGCGCGCAACCTGCGCGTGTAGGCGAGTGAGGCGGTCGTCGTCCTCGGCTGAAAAACCCTGGGGCTCAAGAACATATTCGTGCTCGATGAGCTGGCGCCACTCGGGCAGGGCCGCGATCCTGTCCTGGTACCAGCGCTCGAGCACAGCATCGCGTTCTGTACCCGGTACCAGCTCGACGCCGTCAAAGGCCAGCTTCGCAGTCGTGGGCCGCGATGCGAGCAAGGCCAGAAGCCGGCCGGCATCCCCCGCGCGCACGGCCGCCGCGCATTCGCTGATGCGACGGCCAGCGGCCTGCGCCTGGTCCGTACGGAAGCTCCGGTGGAGGCGCACAGCCAGGCTGCCCAGGTCGCGAAACACGGCTCCTGCGTCGACCGAAGGCAACTGGTCTGCATCACCCAGGAGTACCAACACGGCGTCGTCGCGAAGCGCGCGCAGCAGCCGATCCATGAGCGACAGATCGATCATCGACCCCTCGTCGACGATCACGGCCCGCGCGGCCAGGCGGTAGTTGTGGTGATGCAGGAAGCGTCCGGTTGCCGGCGAGTAGCCCAGCAGGCGGTGCAGCGTCTGCGCGGGCGGGCAAGCGGACTGCAGGGCTCGATCTGCGGCAGACGGCACGGGCAGCGCGGCCAGCCCGGCCTGAAACGACTCTTGCAGGCGGTTGGCGGCCTTGCCGGTAGGCGCGGCCAGCGCCAGCTCGGACGCGGGCACGCCCAGGCGCACAAGCCCGCGCGCAAGCGCGAGCGCGATGGTGGTTTTGCCCGTGCCCGGGCCGCCGCTCACCACCGCCAGGCGGCGGTTCAGGGCAGCCGCCACCGCGGCCTGTTGCTCGTCGTTGAGGGCCGGTCTGCTTCCGGCCGCGATCTCGGCAACGGCGGCTTTGATGGCTTGCGGGTCTGGGCCAGACTGCGCTGCCCGCGCCTTGATGGCCCCGGCCAGGCGCGTCTCGCAAGCCAGGACCCGCTCGTGATATAGGAACTCGCCGTCGACGATGAGCGGCTTGCGCTCGCCGGGCGCTCCGACCAGGGCCGCCACCCTGCGCAGCAGGGCACGCTCGGCCTCTGTCAGCCGCATGCGGGTGCTGCCCTGACTGCCGCTGATGAGCGATCGCGCGACGAGGCTGACCAGATTCCGACGCTCGGCCTCGCCAATCCCGACGGCAAGCCGGCCCATCTGCCAAGCCAAGAATGCCTCTTCCTCGCCCAGATCAGCGTCGCGCAGTTCGGAAAGCAGGCCGGCTGGATAGGCCAGGGCGGGCGCGAGTCGCTGGCGGGCCGTGCCCAGCGGAGACAGGGGCAGCGTGGTGTCCGATTTCATGTCAGCGGGTAGAACAGTCTACTGCATCGCGACCTCGCCCCGCAGAACCCATTGCGCGACTGGCTTCCTTCCTGGAAGATCAGGGCCATGAAGAAGGATGGGATCGCCTATTTGCTGGCCGCATGCGCCGTGTTCGGGTTTGCCGGCCTGCACCGGTTTTACCTCGGCCGCCCGATCTCGGGCGTGCTGTACCTGGTGACCTGGGGCTGGCTCGGGCTGGGGACGCTGCACGATCTCATTCGGATGCGTAGCCTGATCAGCCGGGCCAATGCAGAGCTGCCGGGCGCCCGACCTCAGGCGGTGCACCTGCACATCCACGGCGCGGCTGATCCTCAGGCCGTCCGCCTGGCGGCCCTGGAGGGCATGGCCCTGCTCGGCAGTCCGGCCACACCCGCGCCCGAGCAGGCCCAGGCCCAACGCGAGGGCGCCATCCTTCGTTGTGCCCAAGCCCATGGGGGCACAGTCACGGCCGCGCTGGCGGCCCTGGAGGCCAGCCTGTCCCTGGACCAGTCGCAGAAGGAGCTGCGCCGCCTGCACCAGGCGGGCTTCTGCACCGTGGACGTAAGCCAGGACGGCGCCGAGACCTTCACCTTCCCGGGCCTGGGTTCCACAAAGCCCCTGGTCTCGTAAGAAACGATTGTCGTCCGAGTGTGAAACAAGGGGGCGGGTGTCCGCAAAGCTTGCCGCGTCATGCCGTAGGCGGGCCCCCGAGCCTGGGCGTAGGAGATGCGTGGGCTTGTAGTCAGAGCCCTGGTTCGGTAAAAGAAGAGGCCGAAAGGACAAACCACCGTGGAAAGCGAACACGACGAGCCAAAGCAAGCAGCGCAGGAAGCCCTTGAGGACAACGTAACGCTTGAAAACAAAACGCCGGGCATCGGGCGCGGCAAAGTCTTTCTTGGCTTGGCGGTCGCCGCGGTCGTCATCGTCTCCGCCTATTTCGCCACCAGGCGGGGTGCCCTCACGCCGGCCACCGGGTCGGCCACCTCAGCGGCGATCACGCTGGTGACCTCGGACCGCGCCGACGTAGACTGCGTATCGGCGAAGGACCTCAACGGTCTCCGTTGTGGATTTTCCACCGAGATCGCTAATTGGCAGGGCGACGAGCAGAACAAGCTGAAGCCGTTCTTCACGACGGATCGCCGCATGTATCTTATTCCGGGTCTCTTCCTTGAGCCGGCGGTTGCCGCCCGCTACCGATCCGAGCCTCCCAACAAGCCGCGCGAACAACTCAAGCGCTTCACGGCTCAGTGCCAGATCAAGGTTATCGGCAAGCTGGCCGGGGTACGCACCCATTGGATCGCCAACGCCGCCTGGTCGGACCCCCAGGACATTGACGTCGCGACCGTATCGAGCTGCAAGATCGAAGGTTGAGCGAGCGCTCGCTCTCGCATAGCACGGACCACGTTCTCCAACACGCAGTCTGCCGAGGCCCCCTGCAAGAGCAGGTTCTGGTCGTTCGCTTCGGCGGGGTCAGCGAAAACCCTCGCAAAACTCTACGCCCCCGGCATACTGCGGCGGTCCCCTTGCAGGACGTTGACGCTGGTAGGTGACCTTGGCAATGAAGCTACGTGAGCGATGGCTTCGCAGAAAGCAGCGAGATGGTCGAAGCGCAGGGCAATTGCTTGTGTTTCTAACGATAGCCATGGTCGAACCGCTTGCCCTGGCCAGGCTGTCCGTTCCCGCGCCAGGAGAAAGCTCGGAGGCCACGGCCCCCACGGGCATCTCGGCAGAGGAGGCGCCCGCGTTCGTGGAACGGTCCAGGGCAGCCACAGGCCCAGCGCTGGTAGATCTCGCCATATCGCCCGCACTGCCCGCAGCCGCGACCGAGCGGGCAGCCGCGCCCGATGCGGGGTCGGCTCGCTATGATGGCTCGGCGAACTTGGCGCCACGTACGGCACAAGTCCAGACGGTGCCTCGACCGGAGGCTGCTCCAGATTCGGCGGCCGTCTCCGCCGAGGTGGCGGACCAGCAGCCGGCGGTGTCGCCAGCTCCTGCGCCAGCTCCGGCCCAACCGACGGCAGCGCCTCAGGGCGAGAAGACTGAGGGGCCAGAAACGGCAGCCGCAATTCAGTTTGCGCCCGGGCAATCGGCTTCGACTCAGACTACCGAGGCAGCCCTGTCAAGCACCCAGTCTGCAAGAAAGCTACGTTATGGCTTGGGCTTGGACCTAGGCTTTTCGGGGCCTCTGCCTGACGCGGGGCTGTTGCTGACCTTGCGACCGACAAGTTGGTTGCGTCTTCAGATGGGTGGCGGATACAACGTTCTTAGTTTCGGTTTGCGAGGCGGGGCAACCGTCGTCAATCCATTCTTCGTGCCTGTGTCGCTGACCTGCGAGGGCGGACACTATTTTGACGGCGACGCAAACAGGGCGGTCCGCTGGTTCAGTGACGGAAGTCGAGACATCGCATCACTGCGGCAGTTCAGCTACGACTACCTCAACTTGCTTGGTGGTTACGAGTTCGAACGGCGACATGTCACAATCTACATACGCGCCGGCGTGACTTGGATGGGCGCGACGGTGAAAGATTTCCAGCAGTCCGTGTACGATGCTACGCAGGTCGATTTGCAAGCGTCCAACCCCAGGGTTACCTACCGTGGGCCGACTGTCAAAGTGGGCATAGTGTATTTTCCTTAGGAAACGGTAGGATGTTATCCCTTCGAGGAGATGGTCTAGGATGCTTGACATTGGTCGGGCTCGTCGTCGCATGCACGCTTGGCTGCAACTCATTGGTCAGAATTGATGTCGATTGCAAGAAGCTGTGTCTGACTTCGCCCGGGCCGACCATTCCAGGCTCTTCCAGCCTCTTGCCCTCTGGACTTGATGGCGCCACTCCCGATTTGGGGCCATCGAGGATCGACGGCACTGTCAGCGAGACGGCCAAGCCCCTTGCCCATGAGGATGGTGGGAGTGCTTTCGGCCTCGACGGCATGTCGAGCACCGACGTTGATGCCGGCGCCGTGCTCAGCGTCCCCGATGCTAGCATCCCCGCCCCATTGATCGAATGGGTGGCCGAGCTAAGATTCAACGAGGTTCTCGGACAGCTGCCAAGCGCGGCGGCCGGCGTGTCAGCCAATGTGCGATTGGGTGCTGTCAGTCTAGCGAGCACGACCGACCTCGAATTCATCGACTCAGTGGATGTTGTTTTGAGTCACGGACGGGCGCCTGTGGACGGCGGAGCCGAGGGCAACGAAGAGCCGGATGCTGGCGTCGACGCGGGGGAGAGCCCCAATACGCCGCCCTGCAAGGCGGCGGGCGTTGGTCTTCTCGTCGCCCATTTTCGCAGGACAGACGGTGTCGGCTTTTCTGGCACCAGCATCAGCCTTGTCGTCGTCGATCCAAAATTGAATCTCTTCGATTGCCTGAAGGACGAACCTGGCAACTTCGACGTCAAGATGACGCTTCATCAGGGGGCGTATCCCGCCAGCGATGCCCCCCTGAGCCTAGACACCTGCATTGCCGCCGAGGCGGATCTGGATTTCCCCTAGTGCCTAGAGCGCCGAACGGTTTGCCTCCCGTCGTGAAATCGCGGATTTGCGTCGCGTCCCTTCGTTGCTCGTCGGTCAAATACGTCGAGTATTCTCCCTCCGCGCGCCTCGGGCCGCTCGCAACTACGCAATTTCACTCGGTCCGTCAAACCGTTCGGCGCTCTAGGGAGAAAGGGCGATTGATTTGAGGAGCGATGCGGGCCTGGCGACGTCTCCCACTGTTGCCAAAGCACCAGTCGCCAAGTTGATTTGGTACAGCTTCGTCGAGCTGAGGGCATTGTCGGTAATCACCACGTACCCGATCTCGGGTGCCCCGCCGATGTCAAAGGCACCCACCTCCATGTTCAGTCTATGAGCAAAACCGTGGGCAGGATGTCGGCGCGGCCCGGTTCGAACTCGAGCCAGGCGAGCCGGCCGCGCACGGATTAGTTGATGCGTTTCCACCCGGGCCTGAAGCCAGTGCTCTTCATGGGAGGAGGCTCGTCCGCGATGATGTAGTCCGCGCGCCGGTTGCGTGGCTCGTCGGTCTCATCGGGCGTCTGGACCCGCAGCGCGGTTTCTCCGAACCCCTCGAACGCGATCGGGATGTGCACGCCACGCTGGCGAAACCAGCGCGCCAGCGACTGCGCGCGCGCCTGCGACAACCTCAGATTGTATCCAGCGCTCCCCACCGTGTCGGTGTGTCCCGCGACATACAGCGTAAGGTTCTTGTGTTCTCGTGCTTTGTCCTTCGACAGGATCTCCTGCACCTTCACGAACGCCTCATCGAGCTTCGGGATCTCCGGAGGGTCGATCTCGGCCGAGTCCGTGCGGAAGTTTACATCCTCGTGCGGAATGGGGACGTACCAGGCGGAGTACTCCTGGTGGACGTAGTGACCGTCCCGGTCGTACATCCTCAGCACGATGGACCCGATCGGCTGATCGGGTGGCTGGTCCCAGCCGACCCCCAGCGACGCGCCCGCCGATCGGCCAGTGAAATCGTGCTCGTGCTCGGCGATCACGATGCCATTCTCGTTGGTCACGCTGATCTCGATCTTCCCCGGCGGCCGCGACATGCGAATCTCCATCCGGTGTTCGTCCAGGGCGTGGGACTTGTCGACCTGAACCTTCAGCGCCGGGCCCCGTGTGTTACCGCGGCTGTCGGCGGAGGGCTTCCTGGCGCCCACGGGCGACGCGATTAGGATGGCGTAGAGAGCAGCACTGGCGACGACAATCCAATGCGTTCGCATGATGAACCTCACTGGCTCGGTGTATACCCCAACCTGGGCGCAAGGCGTACGAACACGGTGCGGTTGCTATTGCAGCCGGAAACCGACCCGGCTGTCGCGCAGATTGTCCTGGTGCTCGGGGAGTATGGATTTCGGCTCCACCAGGAAGACCCGCCGGGTCTCGATCTTCCGTCCGCGCGGGCTGCTCTCCCTTGCCACACTGCAATGCCAAACGGCAGCCCAGCTGCGCGATTCACGAAGTTCTCGGCGGACGAACAGGGTAGCGAGCACGCCAGATCGTGATTGTGCGATCTGCTATCTCAAGTACTTCGCCAGTCCGATGTTCTGATCTTTGATAGCCTTGGCCAACAGGCCCGCGAGCTTGTCAGCGCCCGCGAGGTTGGTGTGCGTGGCGCCGGCGTTCGCGTGGAACGCCAGGCACGCGCTCTCGGATCCAAGCGTGTTGTACCAGGCCGTCGAGAGGGCTGTGAGATCAATGTAGGGGCAATTCTTTGAAGCAGCAGCGGCCTTGGCTGCCGCTGCGTGAAGGCTGGATTGGTCACCGACTGGGTAGCTTTGCACGCGCGCGGGAGGAGATACGAGGATCGGGTTCACGCCTGCGCCTTGTGCGTCGGCCACCATCTTCTCGAGATTCGCCTGGACGGTGGCGTCCGAATCGTTCTTATCATTGTGACCAAATTGGATCATCACCCAATCGCCCGCGGTCCATTTCGCCTCGATCATGCTCCAATAGGTGCCGAATGACCCGGAAGCGGCTCCGCTGTTTGCGTAGTTGGCAAACCCAACTGGAGGCGCGAAATACTCGGGCATCATTTGACCCCAGCCACCGAAGGTATTCCCGGTCTGGTCGCACACCGTAGAGTCGCCGGCGATGTAGACCATGACAGGCTTCGTGCTCGCCGAAGCCAGGGCATATCCGATCCCTGTGACTTTGAGTCCGGCTGGGCCGGAGAAGAACAGATCGAGGCCAGCGTATCCCACGGGACCGCCCGCGTGGTTGGGTTGCCCCTCCATGGGCCGCACATCCACGACAAACGCGTATTCTTGCGAGGCCGCTCCTTGCGACAAGAGACCCCGACTCGACTCCGCACTGACGAAGACTGGACCCACGCTGCCAAGCTGAACCGTCACCACGTAGTCCCCGGCCGCTGCAGTTGCATCCGCGGGCGCGGGTGTTGACTCGGAGGTGTTGTAGGTGGTGCTCCCGAACAGGCACTGCAAACAGGTGGGACCCGAACCGCCGCCCGGACAGAAGCCGCCGGTCATTGCTGCCGTTGTGCACTTGGCGGCATTGTCCGCGGTGGGCGCGGGATATCCCGCCGGAATCCCTGTGCTTGGTGGAGGGGCACCGCCCCCTCCGCCGGCACCCGTCGTGCCACCTGCACTCGTGGTCCCGGCAGTGCCGCCTGCGCCACCTTTGCCGCCCGCACCTCCCGTCGCGGTGCTCCCACCAGCGGCAGAGGTTCCTCCCGTGCCTGATGTTCCACCGGTGCCCGTTTGCTGGCAGGTATCCATGCACCGAGCCCAGATGTCAGACGGCACGATCAGATCAGTCGCACAGCATGCCCACGCACAGACCGTGTCTGTGCATTGGCCTTCGACCGGGATCGGAACGTTCTCATCTGAGGAGCAAGTCCACTTGTCACCACCCAGGTTGGCCTCACATTGCGCCATGGCAGTGTATTGCGCGTTGCACTTTGTTATGGCACTGACCGTCGCATCGGCAGCCTTCACGCAGGCGGTTTGGCAGTCAGCCGCGCTGCAATCAATCGGCTGCGACGCGCACATCGCGGTGCAGGCCTGGTCAAGGGTCAGGCCTGTGCCGGAGCCCCCAGCCGCGCTTCCGCCGGATCCGGTCTTCCCTGCCGCCCCTCCGGCGCCACCCGATCGCGACGCGCCGCCCGCAGCGCCACCGGTTGCGCCGCTCCCACCGCTCGCAACAGTACCGCCAGACCCCACGGAGCCACCCGTGGCGGTTGCTCCCCCACCCGGCGCCACGCCACCCGTGGCCATTGCCCCGCCGGTCGCAGAAAGACCGCCCTTGGCCGATGTTCCACCGCCTGCAGAGGCACCACCGTTCGCCGTCACGCCACCCGTGGCCGTCGATCCCCCGACGGCAGACTTGCCGCCCGAACCGGGCGATCCGCCGCTGGCAGCGGGCGTACCTCCGTTGCTCCCTTGTGAGCAGGCCATCAGACCAACAAGTGTGGCAAGTGCGAACGTTGAGAAGCAGCGCGTTGTGTTCATGGTTATCCTCTCTTGAACAGGGGCGTGTTCCCCGCATTTCGGGTCAATGCCTCTGTTGGCACTGCGATGTAATCCGCGCTGGTGCCCATGACGCTGTCTACATGCCCCAGGCCGACTGTATCAGCGCAAGTCCGGATGCACTATCGACGGCGAGGGAGAGATTCGAGCCCGTGCCTCTCAGAGTCCACCGGATTCGGCCTGAATGGGAGCCCCACAACTTGGGGGGCAGGCGCTTCTGACTATACAGCCATGGCGGCTTCACTCGACCAGATCCAAAGCTGGCTACCCGGCCGGGGCATCGTCATTGGCGAATGGGGTTCTGTTGCCAAGGATGACCTAGCTTCCAGGGTACTGAAATGCGACGCCCTGTTTGGGCGATTCAGATGTGCTTGGTCTTCTCGCGGCGGATCAGGGAAGCGAGTATCATGCCATGGGCGTGTCGCCCTCTGCAGGAGCATCCATGAAGAAAGGGCCTGGCCTCGTTGTCGCCGTGGCGTTCGCGTGTACCACCGGGTGCGGAAAAAGCGATTCCGAGAAGTTCGCCGACAGCTACTGCGCCGAGGTCGCCAAGTGCTGTGGCCAGGCAAGCCTGCCCGCCGATGGCCAAACCTGTCACCAGTTGATGACTTTCACGGAGGTGGGCGGGTCATACAACTCTTCCGCGGGCGACGCGTGCCTGGCCGAGATGAAGTCGGAGGTCAGCGCGGGCACCTTCTGCACCGGCCTCAACGCTTCGTCGGCGTCGGCTTGCGATTCGGTGTATGGCAGCTCGAGCGGCAACAAGAAGCCGGGTGAGACGTGCATTTTCGACAGCGACTGCGCTCCGTCGAGCAAGGGCAAGGTCGTGTGCGCCAGCATCTACGTGAACAGCACTTTCGTCGACAAGTGCCAGGTGCAGATTGCGGGCAAGGCCGGTGACACGCCCTGCGTGGGCACGCAGGAGGGGAACGACTTCTCGTCCTACCAGGCGAGCGACGCGGCGGATGTGGTGCCCCAAGGCTACGTGTGCGACGTCGCCAGTGCCGTGGCCTGCGACGACGGCACCTGCGTCGCGCTCACCCCCCTTGGCGCGTCTTGTTTGATCTCTACCGACTGTGTGCGCACGGCGTATTGCAGCTACCCGCAGGACGTCTGCACGACAAAGATCAGCGCCGGCGGCGCCTGCACCGGCATCGCCGGCTCGGAATGCGTCGACAGCGCCTACTGCGACACTTCTGCCCTGCAGTGCAAGCCCAAGGTCGCCGACGGCGGAGCCTGCACCAGCCTGATCACGTGCCAATCCGGCTACTGCTCGAACGGAACCTGCCAAGGCAGCTCCAACCTCGGCCTGTCGATGCTCTGCGGGTCGTAGCCGGGGAGCATCTGTCCTATTGCAGCCGGAAATCGACGCGGCTGTCGCGCACTTTGTCCTTGTGTTGGGGCGATATGGATTTTGGCTCCACCAGAAAGACTCGCTCGGTTTCGATCTTCTGTCCGCGCAGGATGCTCTCCCTTGCCACCTGGGCCCGCTGGCGCGCGAGCAGGCGCAGGTCGTCGTCGTTCACCACGATGGCGGCAAGCATGAGCCGCTCCATTTCGGCGGCCGGGATGTCCTTGACCATGCCAATGGCGTTTTTCGGCTTGGCAAACTTCTCGGCGCCATAGGCCAGCTTGAGGTACTTGGGGTACTCGGCGTCGGTGATCACCACGGCGGCGTTGGCATCGGTCCCGCTGGCCACCATGTCATTCAGCTTCTGCGCCGTGACCTTCACAGGTGCACCACAGGTGACTGCAGCAGCACGCGCTCCACCGACACGTTGTTGGACAGAAGATCCGAGGACCGGATCGCGACGTCGAGCAGGGGCAGCTTGCAGAGCGGCCGGCCCGTGTCGTCGACCACGTCGAGATCGGACAGCGTCACGCCGCCGGACACATCCACCCGGGGGGGGCCGGTTTCGGTACTGAATGAAGGTGACCTTGAGATTGGTGTCCAGGACTGCGGAGTGGAGCTTGAACTTGAGCTTCACCGGGACGTAGGCGAGGTAGTAGGGAAGGTCGACCTTCGCCAGGTTCACATCGATAGAGGATGCGCTGGCCGATGCTCCTGGCCAGGGCCGGCGCAACCAGGAATCCAAAGACGGCGAAGAGCGTCACGGCGGCAACCGCGCCGATCAGCAGCCGGCGAAGGCGCGCGTGGGCCTTGAAAAATGAGCCGATACTCATAGAGTCTCTCCCCCGTCCAGACCATACTCTTCCCGGACCAAGCCGGCAAAGCTGTCCGTGCTTGCCCACACCCATCCAACCTCAGGGGGATCAACATGAAAGGCAACCAGAAACTGATCGATGTTCTCAACCAACTGCTCGCCGACGAGCTGACTGCCATTAACCAGTACATGGTCCACTCCGAGCTTTGCGCCAACTGGGGCTATGAGCGGCTGCACAAGGTGATCGAGAAGCGCGCTATCGTCGAGATGAAGCACGCCGAGAAACTGATCGCCCGCATCGTGTTCCTGGAAGGGCTGCCCGTCGTGAGCAAGCTGAACGCCCTGCACATCGGAGCCGACGTGCCCACGATCCTCGGGAACGACCTCGCGGCCGAGATGACGGCCATCCGCGGCTACAATGAGGCCATCCCGCTGGCCGTGGCGGTACAGGACGCACCGACGCGCGAGTTGCTGGAGTCGATCGTCAAGGACGAGGACGACCACCTGGACATGCTGGAGGCCCAGCGCGACCAGATGACGCAGATGGGCGTGGGCACCTTCCTCGGCCATCAGATCGAAGAAGACTGACGGGTCAACTGGCCGCGCGTGCTCGCAGTCGGCGCGCTTTTGTGGCTGGTGCTGACGTCGCAATCTGCAGGATGCGTCTGAAAAGGAGAAACCATCTCATGCGAACAAAGTTGGCCGTTTTGTGCGTGGCGATTGTCTTGGCGCCACCCGTCGTCTCTTCCGGAACCGGTGCAGCGCAGGTGAACCTTCAGGTGCAGATCGGTGCGCCGGCGATCCGGTTCGAAACCGCGCCAGCGCTGGTCGAAGTCAGCCCGGGCATCCAGGTGGTGCCGGATTACGACCACGAAGTCTTCTTCGTGGACGGCTGGTACTGGTACCGCTCGGGCCCGACCTGGTACCGCACGCGAGACCACCGGGGCGGTTGGGTCGTCGTTCACAGGCGGGAGGTCCCACGGGGTTTGGTCCGCATTCCTCCCGGCAGGTACAGGCACTACAAGGCGGGGGGGCCGCCCGTGAATGAACACCGCCGGGAGATGCCAGGGCACCGCGGCGACGGCCAGTTCAGACACGAGGAACACAAAGAACACGGGGAACACAACGACCGCAACCGCTTCGACCGCGCTGACCACAGCAACCGCCAAGAGCGCAGGGAGCGCCAGGTACACACCGAATCGCGCCACGGGCACCGGTAGGTTTCAAGCTCCAACGCACGGTTCGGATGGGCCTGTGCGCACGGTCCTGCCCACCGTGCTCGGCGTGCAGCGTCGCTACGGTAGCCCCCAGAACTTGGTGCCCAGCATCTCGGTTTGCCAATCGAGCACGGTGGGCCACTCAGGCCGGCGGAAGTACGTGCCCGCCTCGTTGTCGCCTGGCCGCATACCGCGCAGAAAACAGTAGAGCACGCCGCCGAAGCGACGCTCGAAGGCGGCCCGGTCGTTCAGCCCGGCCAGGCGCAGAACTGCCAATGCATAGAGTCGCGCCTGGATCTCGTAGTTGTTCTCGCAGTGTGCACGCAGGCGGTCGCTCTCCCAGGAGGGCAGCCAATCCCCCTTCCAATCGCACAGGTAGATGCGGTCCTGGTACTCGAATAGGTAGTCAATGAAGCCCTTGACCAGGCCGCGTTCAACGGACCAGGCACGTCCATTCACGCCGCAATTCCTCTCTGTGTCCTCACCTTTCCCCTCTGCGTTCTCGCCAGCGGGCAAACATGTCGCGGTGGCCGCAAGCCCGAGCAACGGGTGGTGGCGCTCAGGGATCGGATATAGAAACTCGGTCTCACGCAGCGATCGTCGTGCCAGACCCACGCCGGGCACAAGGCAATCGCCCAGGCGCAAGGGTGTAACAAGCGCAGTGTGAACCATGTGCGCGGCATGCGCGATCTGCCCCGGCTCGCGCTCGTGGCGATGCGCGAGCCGCAGCAAGAGCTTTGCGATCTCAGGCTGGGCTGCCCATTCGGCTGAAGAGCCAGAACTAGCCAGGCCATCGAGCGGAATCTTTTCCAAAACGGCGTGCAAGAAGATCCCGGACAGCCGCCCGTGCGCAAGTTCGCGCGGGTCGACCGGCGGGTTCTCGGCGTGCTCTGCGGGCTCGTTGGCCGTGGACAGGTCGGTTGGCTCTTCGGGAAGCACGAAGCCGCCATGGCGGCGCTTCACGCCGGTGTAGGAGGTCATGACGAAGCCGGCGCGCTCTTTCGCAATCCTGTGGAATTCCGCCTTGGCGACGCCAGACGGCAATTCTGGCGGCTGCCAGGCCGAGAGCGCCGCGGGCGCGGGAGCGGGCAGTGGCAAGAGCGGCTCACCAGGACATGCCACAGGCACGCGGTGAAAGAGCCGGCTGGTTTCGGTGTCCGCAAGCAATTTGTCGAGAATCGGGCGCAGAAAGCGCGACGGACCGGTAAAGCCGTGAGGGCCGTCGGGGTAGCGTGGAAGGTAAAGGCGGGCGCGCGCTCGAGTAAGCGCCACATAGAGCAACCGTCGGTCCTCGTCGGCGATTTCATTGGCGTGCATCTCTTCTTCTTCCGGGGCGAGCGAACCCAGCTGCACCACCCGCCTGCCGTCGCGGTCGTGAAAGACGCTCAGTGGATCAAACTTTCCCCGATGCAGTCCGCCATACAGGAAGACCACGTCGGCCTCCAGGCCCTTGGCCTTGTGGACAGTCATCACTTGCACCGCCTCGGCATCGCTTTCCAGGCGTTGCATGTTCCGCTCGTTACCCGGAGGCAGGCGGGTTCCGTTGACATACGCACCCAGTGTCTCGACCAACTCGCGGAAGGTCACATGCGCGCGCGCCGCCTCTTCCTGCAGAATCTCGAAAATGTGCAGGTAATTGGTGAGGGCTCGCTCACTGCGGCCTAGACAAACCTCGCGACAGACGATCCCACTTTGCCCCAGGATGGCAGAAAAGAGAGTGCCAGAGTTGCCAGCCAGGGCCAGGTCACGCCACTCCAAAAACTGGCGCAGCAAGGGGTCCGCGTTGTCGGGCCGATCCCGGTTTGCCAGGTCAGCGAGGTCGAGGGCAAAAAAGGCTGTCAAAAGGGCGCGCGCCCGCAGGGTGTGATCTTCCGGCTCGGCAATGGCGCGCAGAAGGTCCAGCACCTCGGCGGCCTGCGCGGTCTGGAACAGATTGTCCTTCTTGTAAAAGGCGAAGGGCAGGCCCGCGGCTCGCAAGGTCTCGCCGATCTCGTCGCATTCGTTGTTGGTAAAGGCGAGCACGAAGATGTCGCGCGCTGCGATTCGCTTGGGGCCGTCCGCATCGTGGACGAAACGCGCCCCGTCTTCGGAGAGCAGGCGGCGAATCTCTTGCACCATCTGGCGCCGCAAAGCGCG
>Ga0247845_1000004_pt1 | contig 41827 bp, 26 predicted proteins | sample PFST25metaG_2_FD_186008 | JGI IMG/M metagenome (GOLD analysis project Ga0247845, IMG submission 186008) | Peat soil microbial communities from Stordalen Mire, Sweden - P.F.S.T-25 | ecosystem: Environmental > Terrestrial > Soil > Wetlands > Peat | place: Sweden: Norrbotten County, Stordalen Mire...
GCACCGCGCCCATCATCACGACGTTCACCACCAAGATGATGGGCGCGGTGCTGTTCATGGTGATGAGGAAGCCCGCCGCTTCTGCCCCGGCCAGTGTAGAGCCCGCAGCCCCCAGCGAACACGGTGAGGCCGCAGGTGCGCCACATGGCCCAGGCCCCGGGCCGGTCCTCAAGCTCGAGAATTTCGTCATCCAGCTTCGTGGGGTCGACCAGGACCGCTATGTGCGCGTGGCCTTCGACGTGGAGGTCACCACCGACGCCGACAAGGAAGTCGTACAGACGCGCCTGCCGCAGATCCGCGATTCGGTGATCACCTACTTTTCTGATCGCACGCTCGATGAACTGCGCGGCAGCGATGGCATCGAACGAACCAAGACCGCCCTCATGAAACGCCTAGAAGAGATCGTGCCGGGTCGTCGCATCCGCGCTTTGTACGTCACGGACTTCATCATCCAGTAGCCGAAGGGTTCTCTCCATGTCATCTCCCCTCGATCCCACAGAAGTCGAAGCCCTGATGCAGGCGATCCAGGAGGGCCAGGTTCCTCCCGACGCCGCTTCGCCTCAGGCCAAGGGGCCGGTGGTGCCCTACGACCTCACCAGCCAGGACCGCATCATTCGCGGCCAGATGCCCACCCTGGATTCCATCAACGATCGCATCGCCTCGCTCTTTGGCCGCACCCTGTCCGGGCGCACCCGCCTGGAATTGCGGGTGACGGCCGCGCCCGCCAGCCTGATGAAGTTTGCTGACATCAACAGCTTCCTCAATGGGAAGAATGCCATCGGAGTGATGAGCCTGGGCGCTGGACACGGGCTGGCCCTGGTTATTGTGGAGGGACCGCTGGCCCAGTCGCTTCTGGCCGCTTCGCTCGGCGATCGCAAAGCCAAGTCCGAGCCCGGTGATGCGCGGCCCGAGCTGACCCACGTGGAGAAGGTCGTGCTCCGCCATGTGCTGAGCATGCTGTCTGAGGCCATGGCCACCTCGTGGGAGGGCGTGCTGTCGTTCAAGCCGCAGGTCCTGCGTTTCGAATCCGACCCGCGCATGGCCGCCATTGCCACGCCGAGCGATGTGGCCATTCTGTGTGCCTTTGAGGTCACCGGGCCCATCGACGGCCGCCTGATGGTGGCCATTCCCTATGCCGCGGTCGAGGCGGCCAAGAAGTTGCTGAGCTCGCCGCCTCGCCTGGGCGGGCAGCGCGACGCACGCTTCGGACAGGCGCTGGCTCGTGAGCTGGAACTGGTGGAGGTTGAGCTGCGGGTCGAAGTGGGTCGCTACCACTTGCGCCTGGCTGACCTGCTGGGCCTGAAGGTTGGCGATGTGGTTACGCTCAACACCAGCGAGGGCTCGCAGCTGCCGGTCCTGGTGCAGGAGCGACCCAAGATGACCGCCCTGCCCAAGGTGGTCGGGGGCGGAATGGCCGTCGAAATTTTGAAGCCCATCGTGCAAGCCGCTGCTCCCAGCCGGCCTGCGCGCACGAACCCGCACAGTTTCACCCAGGCAGCCGCCTAGTCACCTTTCTTAGGGGGAACCCATGGCCGAGGAGAACCTGAACAACCCCGATGCCGGAACGCAAGGAAGACGCCTCGACTTGCTGCTCGACGTCCCGCTCGATCTTTCGGTGGAGCTGGGGCGGGCGCGCATGTCGATCCAGGACCTGCTCAACCTGAGCCCCGGGTCAGTCATCGAGCTGGACAAGATCGCGGGCGAGGCTCTCGACATCCTCATCAACGGCCGCCTGGTGGCGCGCGGAGAGGCCGTGGTGGTCAACGACAAGTTTGGCATTCGCATCAGCGACATCGTCAGCCCATCGGAACGAATCGCACGCCTACGCTGAGGAGGACCCCCGATGTTGACCCAATTGGCTCTGCTTCCGCTTCTCGCCGTCACCGTCACGGGTGTCACCAGCGAAACCAACGACAGCGACGTGGTCGTCGAGGTCGCAACCTCGGAGCCAGTCCCCGCCCGCGTGGCGCGGCCCATGGTCGGCCCGCACCTCCTCTATGTCTTCGTCGACGGCGCCACCCCGGCCGAGGCCGTGTTCAAGAATGGCGCACGCCCCATCGTGGCCCGCACGCGCTCGCGTTACACCAAGCTCGAGGTTCCGCTCGACCCCGGGGTGCGCTGCCGCGAGCCTGCAACGGTCGAAACCCTGCCGTCGGGGCTTCGCGTGGAGTTCTCCTGCAGCTCGAATCCTGGCGCAGTCGCGACGGCCGAAGACCAGGTGAGGCCTCTGGTTGAAGCGCATCGCACGATCAAAGCTGGGGGCCGCTCCGCCTCGCAGGAGTTGCTGCAGGCCGCGCTGGCTCTGCCCACGGAGATGCCCTTCGCCGCCAAGACGGAACCGGGGGAAGACGAGAATCAAGCAAGCCAGACACTGGCTGCGGACAAGCCGAGCGTGAAGACCGCTGCCCCACCTGCCGAGGAAACCAAGGTGGTAGCGCCCGCAGCCGCCGGAGCGGAGCCTGTCCATTCCGAGAAGGGCGTCGGGCCAGAGGTCAAGCAAGCGGGGATAGCGCCTACGACAGCGGCGTCTGCGGCCGTGCCGATGGCCGCTTCCAGTCCTGTGGCCCCGGCCGAGAGCCTCTCCGCCCCAATTGCCACAGCGGCCAAGGCCGGCCGCTCTGGTGCACCGTTGGTCGTGGCCATCGTCGCGCTGCTGGGAGTGGCCGGCGGCGCTTTGGCGCTTACTCGCCGGCGCGCGCGACGCCAGGGCCTGATCCACATTCTGGAAACCGCAGCCATCGGGCCCAAGCGCGCCCTGCTGGTGGCGCGGGTGAACGGCCGGACCATGGTGCTGGGGGCAAGCGAGGCAGGAATTGCTTTGCTCGCGTCGCTGGACGGGACAATCGAGCCGCCGGTCGCGGCCGTGATGGGAAACCTGCCCGCTGTGAGGGACCAATCCCATGAGCCTGCACCGGCCCCGGTGGACACGGTCACCGACGAGCCCGAGGGCGAGATGGGCGTGCTGAGCCGATTGTTTCGGCGGCGGCCCAAGGATTCCTCGGCGCAAGACACGGCTGCCTTTCGTGAGTTGTTGGAAGAAAGCTACGAGGATCAGGAGCTGCGCGACAAGCTGGCCCAGGGGCTTTCGGGGAAGGTCTCATGAACGGCCCGACCACCACGCAGCTCCTTTCCAAAGCCGTGGGCGCCAGCAACGAGCTGGCTTTGGCCGGTGGCGGCTCCTCGGCCGTCAAGATTTTTCTCATCCTGACCGCGCTGTCTTTCGGCACGGCTCTGGTCCTGTCCGTCACCTCATTCACCCGCATCGTGATCGTGCTCTCGTTTCTGCGCCAGGCCCTGGGCACGCCGCAGTTGCCCCCCAACCAGGTGTTGATGGGGCTGTCGCTCTTTCTTTCGCTCTTTATCATGGCACCCACCGTCCGACGGGTGCACGAGCAGGCCGTGCAGCCGCTCATGGATGACAAGATTTCTGTGGGCGAGGCTTTGCAGCGGGCCCAGGGGCCGCTCTCCGATTGGATGCTGAAGCAGACGCGCGAGGAAGACCTGCGCCTGTTCTTCGAGGTTTCGGCTACGGCGCGGCCGGCGCGCGGTGAGACGGTCCCCTTTACCGTACTGGTGCCGGCCTTCATGGTGTCCGAGCTGGGCACCGCCTTTCGCATGGGCCTCTACATCTTCGTGCCCATGCTGCTCATCGATCTGCTGGTGGCGATCATTCTCATGTCTTTGGGCATGATGATGGTGCCGCCGACCATGGTGGCGCTGCCGCTCAAGCTGGGGGTGTTCCTGCTCGCTGGCGGCTGGCATATGGTTGTCTCCTCGCTGATTCGGAGCTTCTGATGCCGATGGACCTGCCTTCCGCCTTGCTGCGTGAGGGTTTCGCCATGCTGGCCACAGTGGGCGGGCCGTTCGTGGGCGCGCTGCTGGTGGTGGGTCTGGTGGTCGGGATTCTGCAGGCTGCGACCCAAATCAATGATCCGGCGGTGGGTTTCTTGCCGCGTGTGCTGGCCGCGGTTCTCGTGGCGTGGTTCGCCGGCGGCTGGGCAGTCGAGCGCATGGCCCAATTCCTGGCCGGCGCCATGGAACGCATGTCACAGCACTAGGGAAGCAAGCGTGGTGATCACCTTCTTGCCCGTAGCAGCTGCCTTCATCCTGGTCGTGATCCGTTGCGCTAGCCTGTTCTCCGTTGTGCCCCTGTTTGGTATGCCGGCCATCCCAGCGCGGGTGCGCATGGCCGCAGCGGTGTCGGTGTCGGTGGCGGCGTTTCTGGGAGCCGGCGCGCCGTCTTTTGCCGCCTGGGACCACGCCGACCGTTTCATCATGGCCGCGCTAACCGAGACGCTGCTTGGCCTCACCGCCGGTCTGGCCGCACGGCTGGTGCTCGACGCCGCGGCCGCCGCGGGATCCGCCATCGGCGTGTCCATGGGTCTCAGTGTCGCCGCAACTTACGATCCCATTCACGGTGCCGAGTCCACTGCGGTGTCGCAGGTCCTTTCCCTTCTGGCGCTGGGCTTCGCCGTGGCGGGCGGCATCCACCGCGAAGCGGTGGCTTGGCTGTGCCGGTCCCTGGTCGACATGCCGCCCGGCTCGCCCGTCGCTTTCAGCGACCTGGCGGCGCGCGTGGTGGGCCAAGCTGTGGGCGCCATCGCCTTGGCCATCCGTCTCGCCTTCCCAGTTCTCACCGCGGTGACCATCGGACATCTGTCGCTCGGTCTGCTCAACCGCACGACGCCGCAACTCGGCCTCTCCAACATTGGTTTTTCGGTGGCGCTGCTGGCGGGCGCCGGGGCGCTCTACCTGGCCGCGCCGCCCGCTGCCCTATTGGCGGCCGAAGCCGCGCGCTCGGCCTTGGCCGGCCGTTGAGGGATCGACGCCATGGCCGATACCCAGAGAGAAGACCAAACCGAACAAGCGAGTCAGCGACGGCTCCAGCAGGCGTGGGAAGAGGGCAACATTCCCATCAGCCGAGATGTGGCCATGTGGGCGGGGCTGCTCGCCGGGCTGGGCGCATTGACCGCGATGGGGCCTGCCCTGCGCGACGCCCTAGTGAATCTGGTGTGGGCCTCGGCTGACGGCCTGCCCCAGGCTGCGCCCGGACGCCTCATCCCCTTGGTGTCGCGTCCCCTGTTCATCACCCTGGCGGTGGCGGCCTCCGTCGCCCTGGGTGCATCGGTGGCCCTGGCTGCGCAGACCCGCCTGGGCACCTGGGCACGGCTGGCCCTGCCCGATCCCAAGCGGGTCTTCGGCGGCGCCCGGCTGGGCCGGCTCTTCCGCAAAGAGATGCTGGTCGATTTGCTGTTTACCGCTGTCAAGGTTGTGACCCTGGTGTACGCGGTGTGGAGCGCGTTCCATGACGACTTCCTGACGCTGCCCCGGATGCTGCAACAGTCGGCGGCCACGCAACTCCAGTCCGCCTTTGCACCTCTCGCCCACGGGTTCGTCAGAATCTTGGCGGCGGTTGGGCTGCTCGCCGGCCTGGACCTTGCACTCACCCGCTATCGCTATCAAGGGCGCATGAAGATGACCAAGGAAGAGGCCAAGCGTGACTACCGCGAGGAAGAGGGCGATCCGATGATCCGATCGCGTCGCCGCCGGCGCCATCACGAGCTGGCCAAGGGCCATGCCCGGGTCGAGGTGCCGCGGGCCGATGCCCTGGTGGTAAACCCGACCCACGTGGCCGTGGCCATCCGCTACCGGCCTGGCCAGGATGCAGCGCCGCGCGTGACCGCTAAGGGCAAGGGCCGCTTGGCCGAGATCATGCGCGAGCTGGCCCGCGAGCACGGCATTCCCATCATCGAGGACATTCCACTCGCCCGTCTGCTGTATCGCCGGGTGAAGGTAGGTCGCGCAGTGCCAGCGGAAACCTACCGCGCAGTGGCCGCGATCCTCGCCTTTGTCTACCGCGTGCTGGGTCGTAACGGTGCTGCCCAAGTTCGGGCTGCGCGGGGTGCGGCATGAGTCCTGCTGCCTCGCCTGCCGCTCCCGGCGCGGAGCCTGCTCCGCGCGGCGATCTTCTGCTCGCGCTGGCCGTGCTGGGCGTGGTCGCCCTCCTGCTTCTGCCCTTGCCGCCATTTGCGCTCGATGGCCTGCTGGCTATCAGTATCGGCGTGTCGTTGCTGGTGCTGCTGGTGGCGCTTGGTGTGGCTCGTCCCCTCGACTTTTCGGTCTTCCCGACCCTGTTGCTGATCGTGACCCTGTTCCGGCTGGGCCTCAACGTGGCCACCACCCGCCTCATCCTCTTGCAGGGCTCGGCGGGGACGGGCGCCGCGGGCCACATCATCCAGGCCTTCGGGCAGTTCACCGTGGGTGGCAGCCTCATCGTGGGCGCGGTGGTCTTTCTCATCCTCCTGGTGGTGAATTTCGTGGTCATCACCCGCGGTTCCGGCCGCGTGGCCGAGGTTGCTGCCCGTTTCACCTTGGACGCCTTGCCCGGCAAGCAGATGTCCATCGATGCCGATCTGGCCGCCGGGGTCATCGACGACCGCGAGGCACGCGCCCGCCGGACGGGCCTGGAACGTCAGATCGAGTTCTTCGGCGCCATGGACGGCGCCAGCAAGTTCGTGCGCGGCGACGCGATCGCGGGCCTTATCATTACCCTGATCAACATCGTGGGTGGCCTTCTCGCCGGGCTGGCGCGCGACCATATGTCGCTTTCCGCCGCGGTCGAGACCTATACCATCCTGACCATCGGCGACGGCCTGGTCAGCCAGATGCCGGCGTTGCTGGTGTCCACCGCCGCCGGCATCACGGTCACCCGCGCCAGCTCGGGTTCACACCTGGGCACCGAGATGGGCGCACAGATCTTCGGACAGCGACGCACGCTCATGCACGCCGCCGGCGTGCTCTTTGTGCTGGGGCTGTTGCCTGGCATGCCGTTCTTGGCTTTCGGTTCTCTGGCGGGCGGAGCTTTCCTGCTGTCCCGCCGTCGCATCGCCCAGCCGGTTACCGCGGCGCAGGCCCAGCAGGCCGCAGCGCAGGCTCAGGCTGGCGCTGCGGAAAAACTCAGCGACCTCATCGGGCTCGACACCTTGGAGCTGGAAGTGGGACACGGGCTGCTGCGGCTCATCGACCTGGACAAGGGCGGCGAGCTGCCCGGTCGGGTCACCAACCTGCGCCGGCAGATTGCAGGGGACATCGGTGTGATCATTCCCGCCGTTCACCTGCGGGACAACCTGCGTCTCGATGGCAACGAGTACCGGATAAAGTTGCGCGGCGTGGATCTGGCCAGCGGGGTGGCCTATGTCGACCGACTCATGGTCCTGGACCAGTCGGGCAAGGCGCCGCAGTTGCCAGGTCTCGACGGAATAGCGGCCAAGGAGCCGGCCTTTGGTTTACCAGCCTTGTGGGCGCTGCCCGGCGATCGCGCGCGGGCGGAGGCTGCTGGGCTGACCGTGGTGGACGCGGCGTCAGTCATCACCACCCACCTGTCCGAGGTGCTGCGCCACAACGCGCACGAGCTGGTGGGCCGGCAAGAGATCCAGGAATTGCTCGCCCATTGTGGCAAGGAAGCACCCAAACTGGTCGAGGACGTTGTGCCCAACACCATCACTCTGGGTGAGGTGGTGCGCGTGGTGCGCGGTGTGCTGCGTGAGGGGCTGTCAATTCGCGATTTCCGCAGCGTGCTCGAAGCGATTGGCGATTCGGCCCCGCGCAGCAAGGACACGGCGTTCCTGGTCGAACAGGTCCGCCGGCGCTTCGCCCGCCAGATCACGTCGCGTCTCTCCGACGCCAATGGCACCGTGCACGCCCTGACCTTGGATCGCGCTGCCGAGGACAACCTGCGCAAAGCACTGGGTCAGACGGACGGCGAGGCGTCCTTGGCGCTGGAACTGGCCACGGCCAAACGGTTCATCAGCACGCTGGAGGCGCATGCCTCGGGCCTGGCCGCAGGCGGCCACCCCACCGTGCTCATCACCCCGCCCGATCTGCGCCGGCCACTCTACGAGTTCGCTTCGCGCTTCGTGCCCGAACTGTGGGTCATCACGGCTCGCGAGTTGGTGCCTGGCACGCAAGTCGAGCCCGTCGGCACCCTGGATCTGTCACCCGCTCCCTGGAGCAAGGCCGCATAGGAGAACAAACCGATGAACGCCATTGTCAGGACCTTTCGCGCCCCCGATCCACGCACGGCCCTCGACGCTGTCCGATCGGCGCTGGGCGAGGAGGCCATCATCCTCAAGACTCGCGAGGTGGGCGGCTTCTTTGGGCGGAAGGAGATCGAGATCACGGCCACCCACTCGGGTCCCGGCCAGCCCAGCTCGACGGGCCAATCGTTCGATTTGGAGACGGAGGTCTCGGCTTTGCGTCGCATCGTCGAGCAACTGCGCGCCGAGGTGCGGTCCAGCAAGGCTGAGCCGCGCATCCCGACCGGGCGGACCAGTGATGCGCTGGACCCGGCAGCGGCGGCGGTTATGCGCCGGCTGGTGGAACGCGGCAGTGAGCCGGCCATCGCCGAGGAACTGGTGCGCCAAGCCGTGCGCGCAGCCGCTGGCCGTGGCGAACGCGAGATTGCCGAATCATTACGCGAGGGGCTTCGCCGTCGCCTGGCCCCGGCCCTACCGCCCTGGCAGGGCGAAGGCCGGCGGGTCATCGCTCTGGTGGGCCCGCCCGGTGTGGGCAAGACCACCACCATCGCGAAGATCGCAGCCCGCGCGCTGCTGGAGAGCAAGCTGAAAGTGGCCCTGGTGACCGTCGACACCTATCGCATCGGGGCCCGGGAGCACATCGGCCGCTACGGCGAAATCATGGGCGTGCCCACCCACGTCGCACGCGATCAGGCCAGTCTGCGCGAGGCCATGGCCGCCGTGCCGGAGGCGCAACTGGTGCTCATCGATACCGCGGGGCGATCGGATCCCGCGGCCCTGGAGGCGCAGGCCCAGTTGCTGAAAGCAGCGCCGGAAGCGGAACAACACCTGGTGTTGTCGGCCGCAACCGGTGGCCGCGAGCTACGCGCCGTGGTTCGCCGTTTCAAGTCGCGCGGCGTGTGCCGTCTCATCTTCACCAAGTTGGACGAGGCCGATGGTCCGGCCGGTTTGCTGTCGGTGGCGACCGAGTTGACCTGCCCGGTCTCCTGCGTGACCGACGGCCAGCGGGTGCCCGACGACGTGCATCCCGCCACCTCACCGCTGTTGGTCGAACTGGTTTTGGGCAAGGGAGTCTAACCATGGACCAGGCAGACAATCTTCGCCTTCGCCTCGTCAGTCGCCCATCCGCGCCCGAAGTCCCGCGTGAGAGCTTGCGGGTCATCGCGGTCACCAGCGGCAAGGGCGGCGTGGGCAAGACCAACATGTCGGCCAACTTGGCGGCGCTGGCTGCGCGCAGAGGCAAGCGCGTCTTGATCCTGGACGCCGATCTTGGGCTGGCCAACGTCGACATCATTTTCGGCGTGAAACCCATGCGCCACATCGGCGATCTGTTGCATGAGGGCGTCTCGGCTGCCGACGTGCTGATCGAAGCTGCGCCGAACATTCACATCCTGCCCGCTGGGTCGGGCGTGCAGCGTCTAACTGAGCTCGACCGCAAAGACAAGCTGCGCCTGGTGGCAGCGCTCGACACGCTGGAAGAGCGTTTCGACCTGGTGATCATCGATTCCGGCGCGGGCATAGGGGACAACGTGCTCTTCTTCGTGGGCGCAGCCCAGGAAGTGGTGCTGGTGTTGAGCCCGGAGCCCACCTCGTTGGTAGACGCGTACGCGGTGGTAAAGGTACTTTCGCAGCAGGCGGGTATCCGCAATTTCGCCGTGGTGATCAATCCCGTGGTGGACGAGATGTCCGCGCGGGACATGTTCCAGAAGCTCTCCTCTGTCACCGGCCGGTTTCTCACCGCGAAGCTGCGCCACCTGGGCTATGTGCCACGCGACGAAAACGTGCATCGGGCGGTCATGGCGCAGAGGCCAGTGGTCGATCTCTTTCCCATGGCGCCTTCCAGCCGCGCCATCGCGGACGTGGCCGAGCGCCTGTTCAGCGAGCCGGTCCCCCAGATTTTGGAAGGTGGGATGAAGGTCATGTGGCAGCGCTTGATGAGAGAGACGGAACCCCCGCGCTAGGTAGGACGGAAACCATGCATAGGGCAATTGCCAGCTACACGAATGGAGGGCCCATACCGGCCCTGGACGACACCACTGTGCTCGAACAGTACGGCAGTATGGTCGAGCGAATGGCCCGGCGGCTGATTTCCCGCACCGGCGTGCACAGTGCCTACGACGACCTGTGGTCAGCCGGAGCCATCGGCCTCATCGAAGCAGGGCGGCGCTTTGATCCAACCCGGGGCGCCTCTTTCGCCACTTTTGCCGAGCATCGCGTGCGCGGCGCCATGCTGGATGAGCTGCGCAGGCTCGACCACCTGCCGCGACGACTGCGCAACCGCACCGACGAGCTGGTCAAGACGCGCAAGAAACTCGCGGGCAACCTGGGCCGCGAGGCGACGGTGGAAGAGGTGGCGAGCGAGCTGGGCGTGGAGGTGGAAGAGGCGAGTGACATGGCCGCCTTGCTCGAGCCACCCCTGCCGCTCGAATCCATCCTGCCCACGCTGGCGGGAGGCGAGGCCGCCGACGCGGCTGTGCTACGTGCCGAAGTAATGCGCCGCTTGACCGAGGCGGTGGAGAAGCTGCCTGAACGCCTACGGATGGTGCTGTCGTTGCACTACATCGAGGATCTTGCCTATCGCGAAATCGCCGGCATTCTGCACGTGAGCGAGCCGCGGGTGTGCCAGTTGCACAGCGAGGCCCTCGCCCAGTTGCGCAAGCTGCTTCCCGACGCGTGATGGTCGGCCCAGCCCAGGGCGTGAATGGGCAGTGATCCCTACAAGGCAACGAGCAGAAAGGTCTACCGGGGGAAAGGACTGCAGCGTCACCGCGAGGCCGTCGGAAGGGCATACGCTAACTCCCAGCGGCATCATCGCGCCTTTCGGAATGCCGATTTCAGTGTCGCGACGGGGCAAGATGATCTAGGAAAAGGGCACTACTGTCGGTGCTCTGGTCCCGCTTTTTCCTGGGCTCACACCATTTGGCTTCATGGGCTCCGACGTGCTCGGGGCTGTGAAGTCGCGATTTGGCTGATTGGAGGCGGAGAGATGGTCACCGGTTCGACTCCCGTAGAGATGAGCGTCAGTTCGACCCTCGCAGAGATTTCGCTTGTGGGCTTTGCGATCCAGCAGACCCTCCAAATCTTGGACCCATTCATCGAAATGATTGCCAAGAAGACGATCTGGAAGAAGGCGATCATGGGTTCGGGCGCATTCGTGTTAGGGCTTGTGGTCGTTTACGGTTGCGATCTGGACCTTCTTCGGTTTGTGGGAGTGGCTCACAACACATTCACCTCGATCGTCTCAGCCGTCGTCTTTAGCGCTGGGACGGAAGGGGCCAACACGGTTCAGAAATATTTCGGCTACGTGAAGGAGGCCAAAGCAGCTTTCCAGGTGGCAGTTTCGATCCTTCCATCGACGTTGTCCCTTCGCGTCGGGAATAGTGCCCAGTTCATCGCGGCCGTGACCGGCGGCAATGCCGAGGTTGAATGGTCCGTCGCCGATTCTACTTTGGGAGCTGTCACCCAAACGGGCCTCTTCACAGCGAGCGCGGAAGGGACTTGCTACGTTTTCGCTCGCAACAAAGCGAATCCGGCGATCGTGGGGACTGCCATCGTCAAAATCTCGGCGTAGCTACAGCTTGTGCGGAAGATCGGGGCGCTGGGCACGCCGGGGTGCGACTAGCGGCTGGCGGCAAGCGAGGGCGAGAGCGTGAGCGAGTTCGTGTGGGGTACGCGGAAAGACGGATTGCGGGCCGCCCACGCAGGCCGCTCTCCACCGGCCGCTCACGCTACCGCCACCGCTCACGCTGGCCGATCTGCGCTGGCCTGGAAAGCCGGTCGCCCATGCGGGCCAGGCGCATGAACATGGCCCACAGACGGTCTACTCGGACGCGAGCTGCACGCAGACCGCGACGACTTCCATCGCTTTGCGCACCTGATCGAGCGGCGGCCGCGTGGGCGAGATACGAATGTTGCGGTTGTTGGGATCTTTGCCAAAGGGATAGGTCGCCCCGGCCGGCGTCAGCGCCACGCCCGCTTCTTTGGCGAGCTTGACAACCGCGCTGGCCACGGGCTTCTCGGTGTCGAGGCTGACGAAATAGCCGCCCTTGGGATGCGTCCAATGCGCCAATCCCTTGCCCCCGAGCTCGCGCGACAGAACTTCCTCGACCGCGGCAAACTTGGGCCCGAGCAGCTTGGCGTGGGCCTTCATCACACCGGCGATGCCACCGGGATAGCGGCTGAGGAACAAAACGTGCCGGTACTGCTCGACCTTGTTCGGCGTGATCATCTGGGTGCCCATTAGCTCGCCGATCCACGCGACGGTTTCCTTGCTGCCGGCAAGGAAGCTGACCCCGGCGCCAGCAAAGGTGATCTTGGATGTCGATCCGAAAAGAACCACGCGCGTGGGGTGTCCCGCCCTTTTCGCCGTGCCGAGAAGGTCGGGATGCGCCGGCGGCGTGTTGTCGAGGTGGTGAACCGCGTAGGCATCGTCGGCGAAGATGGTGAAGTCCGGCGCCGCCGTCTTCATGGCGCCCAGGCGATCGGCGATCGCCTGCGAGGTCGTGTCGCCCGTCGGGTTGCTGTAGGTGGGCACGAAGAGCAGGCTCTTGACGCTCGAGTCGGAGCCGGCCAGGCGCTCGATGGCCGCGATGTCCGGTCCGTCGGCGGTGACGCCGACCGGAACCATGGTGATGCCGAGGCGTTCGAGCATCAGGAAGTGCCGGTCGTAGCCGGGCACCGTCACGATGCATTTCACCTCGCCACGGCCCCACGCTGCCGGGCTGCCCGGCACACCCTTCAACATGGCCCACATGAGCACGTTGCCGAGCAAGGCCAAGCTGGCGTTGTTGCCGACGATGATTTCGTCCGGCTGCACGCCGAGAACGGGCGCGAACAGCTCGCGCGCCTCCTTGAGGCCCGCGATACCACCGGGATAGTTGCGCAAGGCAACGCCGCTCGGCGTGACGAGCGACTTGTCATCCACAATGGTCAGCATGGGATTCGAGACGTCGAAGTTGTCGTCCCCTGGCTGTCCGCGCGTGAGATCCAGCTTCAGACCCATGGCGCGCAGTGCGTCGTAGCGTTCACGGATTGTGCTCATGGCCCATTTGAGATGCCCCATCGCAAGCGCGGAATCCAGTCCAGAACGCGAGGTACGACGTCGATTCTGCCGTCGTTCCTCAATCACCGATGGCGGTGCGAAGGTGCAGACCACCAAAGCTCCCCGCGGAAGAAGAGGCGGCACCGTCGAGCCCGATTGCCAAGCGCGGGGTGAAGAAGATCTCGACTCCCGCGCCCGGACTGACATTGAAAAGATCAAGGCGCGCACCGGGGAATGTGTACGCCCCGACGAAGATACGCACGAGTACATCGTCCGGGTGCCCGATTTTCTGCCCGCGCGGGACCGCGAACGACGCCCCGAAATGGCCGGACTGATAGCCAAGGAAGGACATGCGGTCCAGGTAGCCCACATCGAGGCCGAATCTGGTGAATCCGGCCCGCAAATGGAATCCGGGAGAGAAGGCTGCGCCCTTGTTGGGCGCGTAGCCACCCACCAGCCCAAGACCGACCGCGAAGTTCGGGTGTTCGTATTCGGCCCATGTCTGGGCGTAGTAGGACTGCCGGCTGCCATCCTGGGAGCTGCTGGTGTTCAAGGGATCGTCGGATGTGACCGTGGTCCTCTCTGTCTCGCCGACCACACCGGCCCGACCCCCAAGCCAGAAGACGCTGTCTTCCAGGGCAGGAATTTCGCGTTCAACCTCGGCCCAGCCGCCAATGGCCTTGCGGTCGCGGGACGTGGTCGTGGTGTAGATGGTATTCGACCCTGAACAAGAACTGTCCGAGCTCGTGCTCGTGTTCGGTACGGTTCTGGTCGTGCTATCGGAGTACTTGGCCGCACCTCCCGCTATGCCTCCGCCCACCCAGGTACGGCCGCGGGACACTCGCGCCGCTGGCGAAACGGGCGGCTGGTTCGCGGCCGGAGAATGGGGAAGCCCCAGGAGATCTTCGCGCTGTCCGATGGTTCCCGGCGGCGTGTCCTGGTTTCCCACCCGAACGATCACACCGCGCCTATGGTCGACATCGTAGAGCCAGCCCCGCTTGGGTTGGCTCGTGCGCATGCCCAGTGTGGCTTGCGCCGAGTCTTTCACACCGCCCGCCTCGGCATAGGCGCCGGTTTCCAGGCGAAGGCCCAAGGCCAGCAAAAGCAGGGTCGCAAACCCGTATCCAGCCCAAGTTCGGACACGCAGGCTCAAAGTGAAGCAACGGGGGAAGGCCAAAGCGGGGACGCACAAGGCCAGCGCCACCAGCAGGGCTCGGTGAAGGAAGACCGTCTGCGCAGAATTGCTCAGCCATCCGACCAGGCACAGGCCGAGATACGCCAACCAGGGCGTCAATGGGTTTGGCTCGCCGGGGGAATTGGCAGCGGCTTGCATAGAGCCCAAGACAGCCGCTCGCGCCCGTCGTTCGAGGAGAAGCCCCAACAGCAGCGCGCTGGACGCACACCCCAACAACACCCACTGAAACAGGTTGAGCCCATGCCACTGCCCCAGCAAGGACCACCACACGTTGATCATGGCGCGCTTGCCGTCGATGAAACCGCGTAGCGCCAAATCGAAGCCCGCGGTGAAGGCAAGCAATGCCCACTGGGAGCGCAGATGCTGGGCTAGTAGCAATCCGATCGGTAGCCAAAGGAAGAGCCCCGCGCTCTCGTAGAGTGGATAGGGGTGAACGCCGAGGGCGTGGGTTGCATTCGGCGGCAGGAGGCCCAGCGCCTGGTGAAGAAAGTAGGCGGAGCTGGTGGAGTCGTAGTGCACGGCCCAGGGGAGGTCGGTGAGAGTTCCGAAACAACAGCCATTGAGCAAGCAGCCCCACCGACCGATGGCGATGAGACCGGCCAGCCCCAAAGCAAGAGCGGCTATCGGTGGGCGGCGCAATCCCAGAACTCTTTGAGCGAGAAACCAAAGCGCGATTCCACCGGCAGCGGCGCCCAGAACGCTGGGAAGAAACGCGGTCCCCAGCGAGAGCCCGGCCACGAAGGCCCCAGTCGCCAGCGCAGAAGATCGCCACGGCCAGCCGCACCGCCTGCCCGACCAGTACAGAACCGCGACCAAGATCAGAAACGGAGCCTCGCCCACCAAAGCCCACGTCCGGAAGTCCCAGGTGGCGAGATGTAGGTGGTGAATCGGCATGGGCTAGCGGTCCGGCGTCATCGTGTGATTCATTCTATGCTGACCTAGCAAGAGGAGGGCCAGGTCTGTGGCGGCCCTTTTCGGCCGGTCCGGCTGTGTTGGTGTGGGCGAGGGCCAAGTTCCCGGTGGAATCTTGACAGCACCTGTAGGACTCTCACCACTCGCAGTCGGCACCTGCTACTACCGCATTGTCTACGAGTAGCCGAATGGGAGGCGCAGTTGGCGTGGCCGTCGCGCTACGGAGTCGAAGCAGGTTCGGCCCTCCCAAGCCGGAACACGCCTGCGCTGGTCGTGGATAATGGCAGGGAGCGACAACGACGGCGCGCGCTGGGGACGCCGGGCCGCTGCCGCCTCCAGAGTGCGGCACTGATCGTCCAATCGACGTAGCGCCGCCAGTTTTTCGTCCTGCCCCAATTTGGCCTGGTCCACGGCGCGCCGGAGAACACCCAGTGTTTCATCGTAGATGGTCAGTGGAACCGGGAATGGGTGCCCGTCCTTGCCACCATGGGCAAAGGAAAAGCGGGCCGGATCAGAGAATCGGCTGGGCGCCCCATACACCACCTCGGCCACCAGCGATAGGGCGAAGAGGGTACGACCGCCAACGCCAGGCGTGAGCAGCAGCTCAGGAAAATCCGCCGGCCCGCGCTCGGCCGCCACAGTCAGGGCAGCGGCCAGTCGGCGCAAATCCACATCCTTTTCGCGCACGTCGTGATGATCTGGCAGCGTGAGCCTCGCCGCGCGTCCCACCTCGGCTACCACGGCCTCGGGTCGGCCGTTTGCCAACGCCACCGTGGCGGCTCGCGCGGCCGCGGCCTGGCGATCGGTGAAGTTCACGATGCTTCCCTGCGGAATGCCTTCGATGGCAGTGTGGGGCGCGTCGACAAAAGAGCCGGCCCGTTCCCACAGCCAGTGGTAGCGCCGCGCCTGGCGTTGGTCCGGGTTCATCCCCTGTTGCACGACAGTCCACTTGCCATCGTCGGTCACCACGAACCCGTGCAGGTAGAGAGCGAACCCATCCTGCACCGCCGCGCTGTCGACTTTCGCGACCAAGCGGCTGGCTCGCACCAGGGCGGGCGCGTCGACCGACACGCGCTCGCCAAGGGTGAGCAGTTCCGCAGGTGTGCGGCGCGAGTGGCGACCGCGCCCCCCGCACACGTGCAGACCCAGCTCCCATTCCACCGGGGCCAATCCCCGCTTGAGCGCACCCAAGACGCTGGTCGTGATGCCCGACGAATGCCAGTCCATCCCCATCACGCAACCGAGCGCCTGGAACCAGAATGGGTCGGCCAGCCGCCGCAGCACCTCATCGCGCCCGTACTCCAGCACCAACGCCTCCACCACCACGCGGCCCAGCCGCGCCATACGGCCCGCCAACCACGACGGCACGCGACCGCGATGAAGGGGCAAGTCGGCCGTGCCGGTTTTCATGAAAGCGGGTCGGTGCTACTCACCGAAGAATTGGACATCGGTGCGGATTTGTTCCTGTGCCGACTTGATGTTGAACGCATCGCCAAGCTCCACGGTAGGCAGGCTGGACTATACTGCCACTATACATTCGTTCAGCGACCGATACAAGAGTGTCAGATTCAAGCCAGAACCCTAAGCCCGTCTCGCGTCGGTGTCCTGCCACGTCTTGGTCACCTTGAGCATCGAACTGCAGCCAACCTGGGGTTCAACGAAGTACAGCGGCCACGAAGGAGGAAGACATGAAAGTGACGATGGAAAGACGGCAGTTTCTGACAGCAAGCCTGGCCGGCCTGGGCGGAATCGTGTTCGCCTCTGACCTGGTCAGGGGTAGGGCGGCGTGGGCGGCCGGTCGGCGCGGCGAGGACTTCTTCTTCGTGCAGCTATCCGACACGCACTGGGGATTCAACAATCCCGCCATCAACCCGGACTTCGCTGGCACATTGCCCAAGGCCATCGCGGCGGTGAACGCCTTGCCGCACAAGCCGGATTTCGTTGTCTTCACTGGCGATCTGACCCACACCACCGACGACGACAAGGAACGCCGGGCGCGCCTGGCCAAGTTCCGCGAGCTGAGTCGGGGGCTGAAGGTCGAGACTATCAAGTATTTGCCCGGCGAGCACGACGCCTCGCTGGACCAGGGCGCGGCTTATCATGAGCTGCTCGGCCCCTCGCGCTACACGTTCGACCACAAAGGCGTGCACTTCATTGCGCTCGACAACGTGTCGGACCCTGCGGCCCACCTGGGCGACGAGCAGCTACGCTGGCTTGCCGATGATCTCAAGCAGCAGAACCACGCGGCCCGCATCGTCGTGCTTACCCACCGGCCCCTGTTCGATCTGGCGCCCGACTGGGACTGGGCCACACCCGACGGAGGCAAGGCGGTCGAGTTGCTCATGCCCTACCACAACGTTAGCGTCCTGTACGGGCACATCCATCAGGAGAACCACCACCAGACCGGACACATCGGACACCACGCGGCGAAAGGGTTGATGTATCCGCTTCCGGCGCCGCACTCGGTGCCGAAGAAGGCGCAGGTGCCTTGGGATCCGGCTCATCCCTACCAGGGGCTGGGATACCGCCAGATCGAAGCACGCGCCCAGCAGATGGAGTTGGCGCTCACCGAGTTGCCCGTCCCGAAGGCAAAGGATTCGCCCGCGCAGGAGCAGGTGGTGAAGGTGACAGCGAAGAAGTTCGAGTATTCACCCAGGGTGATCACGCTCAAACGGGGCGTGCCCGCGGTTCTGCAACTGACCTCGCTCGACCGGCGTCACGGCTTCAACTGCCCGGGGCTCAATTTGCAGGCCGAGATCAATCCCGGCTCGGTCACGCAGGTAAAGTTCACGCCTGACAAGGTGGGCGAGTTTCCCTTCCATTGCGACGTCTTCTGCGGCAGCGGGCACGATCAGATGGAGGGCGCCATCAAGGTCACCGAATAGCCACTGAGCGAGCGGCGCCACCACCGATCGCTCCTCAGGGCAATCCACTACTTCACGTACATGTCGGGCTTGGGCGGATCAGCCATGCCCTGCCCGATGTGGAATCCTACGTGGGGCGGCTGGTTGTAGCTTGACTGCTCGAAGTTTGCCTGTGCCCGGTAGGTCGGATCGTGCATGAGCGTGTAGATGCGGCGCTTGGTCACAATCGTTGTTGTGTAGATACGCAACGCCGTGCTGGCCGTTTCGCGAGCCACCAGTTCCTCGCGCCAATCGCCCAGTAGGTCTGCGGTTAGAGTCGGGTCGCTCTTGGTACCGTTGTTCGACGAGGTCCCGGCAGTGCTCACTCCTCCGGGGAGCGACACGCCGTTTAGCGTCGAGCGCAACTCGCCGGCGTTCCAGTAGATGAGGAAGTTGCTCCCAGCATCGGAGCTGACAGTGGCGCCGGTGCCACAATTGACTTTGCCCCGCGAACTCGAACAGGTTGCGGCGTCGAGGTCGGTCGCGGCGACATACTCGGCCACCCCACGCCCGTTGTCTCCGCCTCCTGACGTGTTGAAATAGGTCTTGCAGGTAGAAGCGTCATGGCAATCTTGACCCCCTTGAGTCTCGTGAGGCATGTAAACCGAGATCCCCTTGCCAACCACTAGCTCGCTCACGTGCAGGGCATCGCCATGGCCGACTCCGTCCGCGCACCTGAAGGTTCCGTCGCTATTGATGGTTGAGGACCCGGGGATGAGCTCCTGCCCACCGTCGTTGTCCACGTCCGCCGCCATGAGTGAGTGGTTGCCCTGGCCATAGGCTCCAACGCCGGCAGTAGACCCGCTGTCGTAGATCCAGTTCTTCGCCAACACCCCACCCCGGAAGGTCATGGCAGAAACCGTCAGACGCGTGTAGTACCCACGCTGCTGGATGATGCTCGGCAGTCCAGTGGCCACGCCGCCATCCTTCACCCAGGCAAACCCGCCGTTGTAGCGGTGCGACCGGTTCCCGTTCGCGTCGCCCCAAGTAGCCTGAGCAGCAGCAACGGTCCCGTAGGGCACGGGATAGTCCACGGTATCCAGTTCCGAGCCGTCCACGCCGCTGAACACGGTGAGCCACTCCGGTCCGTCCAAGACCATGCCTCCAGAACTTCGGTAGTCTTTGGTGTTGTCAGCGCCCGCTGCTGGCCCTTTGGTCAGGAAGTTGCCCTTGCCATCCTTGGTGCCTGGCGCAGTCTTGAACGCCACCTCGGCCTTGCCGTCGCTATCGAAGTCGTAGACTGACATTTGTGTATCGTGCGCCCCGGCGCGGATGTTTGAGCCTACATCGATGCGCCACAGCTTCGTTCCGGCCATCGTGTACCCATCGATATAGACGGGGTCGGTCGTGCCGCTTGACCCGGAGTCTTTCGAATTCGACGGATCCCACTTGAGCACGATGTCGAGTTTACCATCGCCGTCCAAGTCGCCCGGGCTGGCATCGTTTGCGCTATACGACCCGGACGGCGGCGTAATCGGAATACTCAGGTATTGCTGTGCCCAGACCGTGGCCGCAGGAGACTGCGGCCCTTCGGTCCCTTTGATCACGGCGGTCACCGTGTACTTCGAACTGGCGGTACCGGAGGCGTCCTGGTAGTTGGTGCTATCAGTCACGTTCGCGACCTTGGCACCGTCCCGGTAGACGTTGTATGTGACATTGCTGGCCGTGGTGTCGTACTCATAGCCAAACATGCGCCAGCCAACATAGACACCGCCTGAGACCTTTACGGCCACCACGCCGCGATCCAAGTTCTCCATTTGGTAGTGGCCGCTGCCTCCCCCGGTGACTGGCGGCATGGTCGCTCCGCCCGTACTCGTGGCGCCACCTGTGGTGATGACGCCGCCCGAGGTGACGACGCCACCCGAGGTGATGACGCCGCCTGTGCTAGTCGTTCCCCCCGACGCTTTGCCGCCTGTTGCCGTCCCTCCCGCGCCCGAGGAATCGCACGCAGAGGACAGCACTCCCACGCTGATGGTGAACAAGAATGACGCAAGAATGCGCCCCACTCGGAGTTGGCTTGTGTGCTCTGGTCGCATGCTTTCCTCCTTGAAATCGAGCCCGTGAATTGGAATCTTGGCCTACTCCACGCAGTGCCTTTGCTTCCTCGCACGGCTCATCCGTTTTTCGTGCCCAGACGCGGTGGGCAAGGAAAGGATCGGCAGCCCTGGGTCTGGTGCGGCAGAAATGGAAAGGTCGTGGCTCTGGCTGGGACAACCGCACCTTCCATGCCTCGTGCTTTGCGTGGCAGCCCCACCTTGGGGAGGACAGCGTGCCCGCTCTCGGGACAGGACGAGGACCGCGCGTTTCACTGGAATCGCGCTCCCACGAGTGCGGTGCCCATCCACGAAGGTAGGCCCGTGCTCGCGACGAAAGTCTTCAGACTGTAAAAGCGTAGTTCCAGCCACCAAGAAGTGAGCCGTGCGGAGGGGCAGAAGTCACAGTCTGATCGATATTCGGAGTGAGCCAAAATCCATGGAGGAACGCATGCAACCAAGATACGTAACGCGACGCCGAATAGATCAGGTCCTTGTGTCATTCTTGTGCGCCATTAGCGTGGGAATCTTGTTTTCAGCTTGCGATTCATCCGGCACTGGAGGGGCGAAAGGCGGCGCAAAATCAGGCGGAACGATTAGCACTGGCGGGCAGGTGAACACCGGCGGCGCCACCCTCCCCAGCGGCGGCGTCACCACCTCCAGCGGCGGCGTTATCCCCCCGAGTGGCGGCGTCACCACCTCCAGCGGTGGCGTTATCCCGCCCAGCGGCGGCGTCCCGCCCAGCGGCGGCGTCACCCCCTCCGGCGGCGTCAGCAGGGGCGGCGGGACCACCGGCCGCGGCGCCGGCACCACCTCCGGCGGCATCACCACGCCCGGCGGGGTCATCACCACCGGCGGCCTAACGGGCACCGGCGGCGTCACTGCCAAAGGCGGCGCTACGTCAACGGGTGGAGTAGGAACCGGCCACTACCAGATGGAGAACTTGGATCGCGGCGTGGTGGCCGTGAAGGTCTCGGGCGGCGTCTATGTGGGCTGGCGCATGTTCGGCTATGAGTACGACACCACGGCCAGCAATGTCACATACAACGTCTACCGGGACGGTGCCAAGGTCGCGAACGTGACTGATAGCACCAACTACCTGGACGCGTCCGGCAGCGCCAGCTCGAAGTACACGGTGACCGCCGTCATCAAAGGGACCGAAGGGGCGCAATCTCCTGCGGCCACGGTCTGGGGCCAGCAATACCTGAGTATTCCGATCAAGCCGCCGTCCGGATCGTACAGCGCGAACGATGCGAGTGCCGGGGATCTCGATGGCGACGGCAAGCTCGACATCGTGCTCAAGTGGGATCCGTCCAATTCGAAGGACTCTGGGTCGAGCGGCACGACAGACCCCTGCATCATCGATGGGTACACGATGGCCGGAACGAAGCTGTGGAGCATCAATGTGGGCTCGAACATCCGTGCCGGGGCGCACGATACGCAGTTCTCGGTGTACGACTTCGACGGTGACGGCAAGGCCGAGGTGTCGTTCAAGACCGCGCCCGGCACCAAGGATGGCAAGGGCAACTTCCTGACCAAAGGGCCAGCAGCGGGCGCCGACAACACCAAGGACTACCGAAGTTCTGGAGGCATGGTTCTGGAGGGACCGGAGTGGCTAACCGTGTTCAGCGGCGTGGACGGCTCGGAATTGGATACTGTGGACTATCCGGTGCCCTACGGGACCGTTGCTAACGCTGTTGCCACCTGGGGCGACGCGAACGGGAACCGATCGCACCGCTACAACGGCGGGTTTGCCTTCGTGAAGGATGGCGGCGTGGCCGCCGGACTGCCAAGCATCATCCAGCAGCGTGGGTACTACACGCGTTTGACGGTCTCTGCCATGACCTTCCGGGGCGGGGTATTGGCGAAGAACTGGGTCTACGACAGCGGGTCCACCGCCGGCAATGAAGCCTATGGCCAGGGTTGCCATTCATGCATGGCGGGGGACGTGGATGACGACGGTGCGCAGGAGATCATCCCCGGGTCCTCAACCATCAACAGCGACGGAACCTTCAGGTGCGCGACTGGAATCGGCCATGGCGATGCCCTGCACGTGAGCGAGCTGGTGGTCGGCAAAGGGATCTCGGTGTTCCTGCCTCACGAGATGGCTGGGGGTCAAGATTGCCATGACGCCTCCACCTGCAGCCTGTACTTCAACATGACAGGGGGTAGCGATAACGGGCGTGGCGTCGCCGACTACGTCAACCCCCTCGACGTCGATGCGGCAGTGTGCTCCAGTACACATGGTAGAAAGAACTGCAAAACTGGCGCCGACGTTGCCTCCAATGCTGGGACCTGCTTCCTCATGTATTGGGACGCCGACGAACTACGCGAGCTTGAAGCTGGCACGTCGATCACCAAGGACGGTGGCGGGACTTTGCTGAATGCGAGCGGCTGCGCGTCAAACAACAGTACCAAGTCCACCCCGACTCTAACCGCAGACCTGCTGGGCGATTGGCGCGAGGAGCTGGTGCTGCGCGAATCGAGCAACTCGGCCTTGCGGCTGTTCACGACGACGGATGTGACCAAGCGCCGCATCTACACGCTCATGCACGATCCGACCTACCGGGCGCAGGTCTCGTTTGAGCAATCAAGCTACAATCAGCCGCCCCACGTAGGATTCCACATCGGCCCGGGCATGGCGGATCCGCCCAAGCCCGACATCTATGTGAAGTAGACCCGTCGCGAATTGCCTCGAAGGGCCGTGGTTGTGGCAGGGCTCGTCCCTGCCGGAACCGCGGTCGACGAGGAGCAGGTTCCTGGCGGCGCAAGAACGCGTCTGCTGGTTCACGGCACCGTCCTCCCTACGCGTGCGCCAGCGCTTCGGCCACGAACTGGTTCAGGCTTTCGCCACGGGCCATCGCCTTCAGAGCCAGTTTCTTGTGCCCAGCCGGTGGGATCCTGACGTCAAGCTTTGCCTCACCCCAACCTCACCTCGACCTTGACCTCTTTGGTTCCCGCCGGTGGCAACGGGACAACCGAGCCGGCAATGGCTTGGCCGTCGACGGTGAGCTGAACGGTCGCATCCTTGCCAGTGCGCTTGACCTCAATGAGGTAGCGCACGCCCCGAAATAGACGTGTCGCCTTGAAGCCCTTCCACTTTTCGGGGATGACCGGAGCGATCATCAGGCCGGCGTAGGTCGGGCGGATGCCAAGAATCCACTGTGTCCCAGCCACGTAGGTCCACGAGGCCGTGCCCGATAGCCACGCATTGCGGGCATAGCCATACTGCTTGTGCTCAGGGCCCGTGATGTTTCCACAATACACATAGGGCTCGACCTTCATGCAGTCGACATCCCGTCGCGTGAACGGCGTGATTTGCAGGTAGTACTGCATCGCCCGCTCCGCCATGCCAAGCTTGGCCGCAGCCACAATGGCCCAGGTGTTGGCGTGGCAGAAGATGCCGCCGTTTTCCTTGGCCCCGGGCGGATAGGTCGTGGTTCCGCGGACCCGCTCGTCACCCTCAGTGTAGGCGGGCCACAGCAGGGCCAGCCCGTACTTGCTGTTGAGCTTCTCGTGGGCCTGCTCAAGCGCGCGCCGCGCGCGCTCGGGCGGGGCGGCATCGCCGATGACCGCCCAGGTTTGCGTGTTGAGCGCGATCCGGTGGTGGGCTTCGCTCTTCACGCCAATCGGCTTGCCATCGTCGTCAAAAGCACGCGCGTACCAGTCACCATCCCAGGCCACCTGGTTGATGATTCCCGCCATCTCGGCGTGCAGGGCGCGGAAGCGCTTCGCCTCATCGGTCTTGTTCATGTGCTCCGACAGCTCGGCCAGATCGAGCAAAGCGCGGCAGAACTGTTGCCCACACCAGACGCTCTCGGCCTTGCCGCTGCCGTGATCCACGTTCATGGTGTCGTCCCAGTCGGCGAAGCCGATGCGGGGCAGGCCCTGCGGACCGCGGTGCTGTAGGGTGAACTCGATCCCGCGCAGCATGTGGTTCCACACGCTGTCACGCCCGCCATCCCAGTAGTCGATCATCTCATCGAGGTACGCGAGATCCCCGGTCTCGCGCAGGTAGGCGCACACCCCGAGGATCAACCACAAATGATCGTCGCAGAACCACTGCGGCCAGGCCGGGAATTCGGCGGCAAGGCCGGGGCCTCCCTCGCCAGTCAGGGGCAGCACCTGGTGCCAGGTGTGCCCATCCTGATACTGCAAGTGCCAGAGCATGCTGAGCGTTGTCCGCGCGCGGTCAGCGGCGTTGTGAACCGTGCCCAGAGTGTCTTGGGCGGAATCGCGGGTGCCCATGCCCCGGCCCGTGCCGGTTTCGTAGGCCGAAACGAAGCGAGACCAGAAGAGGGTGGTACGACACTGGATGGGATTCCAGACGTTCAACATGGCGTTGACGACCGGGTCGGGCGTGTCGACCGTGAAGCAGCCGAGGTAGTTTTCCCAGTCGGCGCGCAGGTCCGCGAATGCGGCGACCACGTTCCGGGTATCACGGAAGCGCGCCACCACCGCAGGAATCCGCGCCGGCTCGTCGGTCACGCCCATAACAAAGACGATTTCCTTTTCTTGTCCAGGGCCCAGGGTCACGTTGTGGCAAAGGGATCCGATGTTGTTGCCCCGCGGTGCCTCGATGTTGCTGGGCTTGCCCCGCTCGACCACCTCGGGGTTCGACAGATCCCGCCAGCGGCCGACGAAGACTTCCCGATCGGTATCAAAGCCGGCTGGCTTGACGCTAGACCCAAAGAAGTTGGTGGTCGGCGCGAAGCGCGTCTTCGAGGTGATGATCCCGTCCTTCACGCTGGCTTCCAGAATGTGTTGGCACCAGTCGAGGTTGAGCTGATCATTGAGGGCGTCGCGGAAGCTGAATTCAATATAGGAGAAGGTGCGCAGCTTGCGCGGCTTCTTGCCGGTGTTCTTGATGTTGAGGACCCACACCTCGCAAGGACAGGATTCGTCTTTGGGCGCAGGTGGAACGAAATAGAGCAGGGTGGCGGCAATCCCATTGTGAGTGCTGGCGATGCAGGTGTAGCCGGCGCCGTGACGGCATTCGTAAGAGCCAAGCTTCACCCCTGGCGTGGGTTGCCAGGTCGGACTCCAGAACTTCCCATTTTCCATGTCGCGCAGGTAAACATACCGCCCTGGCTGATCCATGGGGATGGCGTTGTAGCGGTAGCGCGAGACCCGGCGGTTCTTGGGGTCGCGGTCGAAGGAAAAACCGCCACCCGTGTTCGAAATGATGCCGCCGTAGCGCCCCTCGCCGATGTAGTTGAACCAAGGCGTGGGCGTGTCGGGCCGGGTGATGACGTATTCGCGCGTGTCGGCGTCGAAATAGCCGTAGGGATTGGCGAGGGCTTTGCTCTTCTTGCTCATGACGGGATCCCTACGAGGGCTGGCTCGGCGACGCGACCAAGCCGGCCCGCCGTTCGGCCAGGTCCTTCTCGATCTGCTTCATGCGCTTGTCGTTCAGCGAGTAGAACAGCGGCAGGATCGTGGCCAGAACGCTGCCGACCGCCGGAATGAAACTGACCAGCAGCTTGAGCCCGGTGAGGGTTTCGGCGGTCTGCTTGATCTCGGCCTGATAGCCGAACCCGGCCAGGATCAGACCAGTCACCGTGCCCCCCACGGTCCAACCCATCTTCTGGGCAAACGACGAGGCCGCGAACACCAGGCCGGTCGATCGGCGCCCGGTCTTCCATTCCGAGTAGTCGGACGCGTCGGCGTACATGGCGTACACCAGCGCCGAGGTCGGGCCCATGATGAGATTGGCCAGAATCTGCAGCACGAACATCGTGATCACGTCTTGCGGCCGCAGGAAATAGAACGAGATGGTGAGCACCGAAGAGATCCCCATCATGATCATGTAGAGCGGCTTCTTGCCGATACGCTGGGCGACCGGCGCGACCAGGGATGTTCCAAAGAGGTTGGCGAGCGATCCCACCACCAGGAAGGCGCCGAGCATGTCGTTCGCTGTCAGGTTCATGCCCAGGACGGTCTGTTTGACCACGTAGTACTTGAAGTAGTAGGTGAAGCACCCGTTGCGGATGGACACGTAGCTGAGCGTGGCGATTCCGAGCACGAACAGCACCAGCCAAGGCACGTTGGTAATCACGTCGCCCAGATCACGCAAGAACGACGACGACTGACCCGCCGGAGGCTTGACCCGCTCTTTCGTGGTGGCGAAGCACACGATCCACATCACCATGCCAAGCAGGGCATACAGACCGACGGTCAGGGCAAAGCCGATCTGCTTGTTGGTGCCGCCGAAGAAGTCGACCAGGTACATGGTGCACAGGCTGACCACTAGACCGGCGGAGTAGGCGCCCACAAAGCGGAACGACGACACCTTGGTTCGTTCGGCGCTGCTGGGTGAGATGACGCCCATCAAGGCGGAATAGGGCAGGTTGATCGCGCTATAGACCAGGCCGATAAGGCCGTAGGTGACATAGGCCCAGACCAGCTTCCCGCCTGGCCCAAAGGGAGGCGTGATGAAAGCCAGGGTGCCACAAACACCGAAAGGCACCACCATCCACAAGAGGTAGGGCCGGAATTTCCCCCAGCGCGTGTTGGTACGATCCGCCAGCATCCCCATCACCGGATCGAAAACCGTGTCCAGAATGCGGGTCACGAAGAACAGGGTGGCCATCGCCGCCGGTGCCAGCTTGAACACGTCCGTGTAGAAATAGGTGCCGAAGTACACGAACGTCATCCAAAACAGGTTGGAAGCCGTGTCGCCTAGGGCATAGCCGAATTTCTCTTTGAACGAGAGCCTTTCGCTTTCCGCGGTCGCAGGTGTCATAGACATTCGTCGCTCCTCCCCATGCGGGGGCGCCTAGTAGAACAAAACTGGTCTCTGCAAGCAATGCCTGCGGCTTGTCCCCGATTCCGCGGCAAGCGTGGCGACGAAAGGCCCTTCCACACCGGGATTTGCCCGACGCCTTGAGGGCCTTGCACCCATTTACGGAGCGAGCGAGATGTGCGGCGTCTCGGTCATCGGGTCTGGGTAGCGCCAGGCGCCCACGGCCGTCACGATCTCGACCGCGAATAGCGCACCCGCCCCATCGCTGAACACTGTTGCCGCGTAGCTGCCCGCGCCGCTCGCCTCCGGGCCGGCGTCGACCGCGATCCTGCTCGCTGTCGAACGGCTTCCACCAGATGCGAACCGTCGCGTCAGCGGGAACCGGGGACGCGAAACGCGCGGTGACGGTCCACATCGTTGTGGTCGGAATCGTGGGTACGATCGACAGGTCGGCCAGCCCCGGGCCTGGCAGACGCGCCGATTTCAGCCACACCGTCGGATCGGGCAGTAGGCCGGGCGGCGCCCTCCCGCCGCGACAGAGCCGTCTTCGGCCCAGAGGAAGTAATTGCCAACTCAGGGTGAACCGGATCCCTAGTCAACACAGGCGAACCATGGGTCTAGGTAACGTTGCCGCGTAGAACATGTAGTGGGTCACTTTGAATCCTAGCCTGGCGCGAATTCCGTAGAGCGCGCGCCCGGCCTCTGGCACCTTGACGCCATGCAAAGGCGCTCACACACGCCGGCCTCGGTCGACGAAACCGGCTCAAGCTCAGACATCGTCGTCGAATCGACCAATAGCTGAACCATCCGGGCAGGCCTGCGACTCATAGCCTCCTGAACGCGGAGACGATTTTCGAGGAAAGCGCGCCCCAATCGCGGTATCTAGGACCGGCGCGCACGCTCGTGGTGGTCTCCAGCGTGCACCAACGGAAAGGAGATAGCGATGAGAACACGGGTAATGGCAGCAGCAGCGGTAGTGGTAGGCGGCTCACTCGGGATTCCAGGATGTGGCGCCGAGACGCCGGTCGCGAATGACACAGAAGAGGCGGCGAGCATGGCGCTGACGTTTCGTCATACGCATGGCCGGAGCCTCGATCCTGACACGGAATTCTACGTGCCGACGCCGGATGATGCGGCGGTGGCGCAGACGAGGGAACTGCTCAGGACAAGGAAGATTTCCGATGCGCGCAAGTTGATTGCGCTGACAAATACCTCGAGTGGAGCTTGGTTCACGGGCGGGACCCCGTGCGAAGTGAGAAAGGCGGTCCGGCAAACGATGGTGGCCGCCGAGAGCGAGCATCGCGTGCCTGTGCTGGTTGCCTACAACGTTCCGTACCGGGACTGTTCGCAGTACTCGGGGGGTGGCGCCGCGGACACGGCCGCGTACAAGGCTTGGATCGATGGTTTCGCACAAGGCATCGGCACAGGCAAGGCAGTCGTGATCCTTGAACCGGATGCCCTCGGCATCATCCCGTACAATACGACTATCTACGGCTCCGCTGATTGGTGCAAACCCACGGTGACGGATTCCGCAGGCAACTCGATTCCGGCTCCAGGGGCGAGTCCGGAGGAGCGCTACGCGCAGATCAACTACGCGGTTGACAGCATCGAGAGCCATGCCCCAAGGACGTCGGTCTATCTCGATTCCACGCACAGTGCCTGGCTGGCCCCTGGGGAGGCTGCCTATCGCCTGATCAAGGCGGGTGTGGAGCGCGCGCAAGGCTTCTTCCTCAATGTATCCAACTACCAATTGACCAGCGATTGCATTCAGTTTGGAACCTGGGTCTCCGATGCCATCGCCGCACCGTCAGGGGCTCCGTCGTGGGCCTTTGACGACAATGGCAACTTCCATTTTGATTGGCTTCCCAGCCAGTGGGATCCCGCGACGAACTACACCACGGCCAATTACAGCCCAGACTACGCGGCGACGGTGACGGCTGGAATCCAGGCGTTTATGGGCAGCGCTGTGGCCACGATGCATTTCGTGATCGACACGAGTCGCAATGGGAAGGGCCCACTGAACACGGCACCCTACGCTCTCGTACCGTACAACCAGCCCGCGAGTGTCATCAGTGGGCTCAACACTGGCTATTGGTGCAATTCGTTCGGGGCGGGTGTGGGACTGCGTCCGTCCGCCAATACCCAGGTTGCCCTCCTGGACGCATACCTTTGGATAAAGACTCCGGGAGGGTCCGACGGCAGTTGTGACATTGCCGGCGGGGCTCGCGCCTGGGACTACTCGGCCTACAATCCTTGGGGCCTGACCGGAGATGCGCAGAACCATTTTGATCCCCTGTGGGGGATGATTGACCCTGTGGCTGGGGGTTGGTTCGCAGCGCAGGCTCTACAGTTGGCGCAAAACGCCAACCCGCCCCTGCGTTGAAGGCTAGAGGCCTTCGCGCTGGTGGCGTCCTCGATCCGGTGCCGGCATCTCAAACCGACCCGGCACCGGTCGCCGTCTTCGATGCCGTGGCTGCCCCGGTGCGTGCCCAACGAGGCAGGCCCAGCGCGGAGCCTCTGTTGAAAAGGTCAAGGTTGAGGCTCGCCTGCAGCAACGACTTCAAAGCCAACTGACGGCAGCCGCGGCGGGGAGGCAATGGGGTAGAGTGCGTCCCATGCTCGCGGCAGGTCTTTGCACACAGGCCGTCGGCGGTCAGAGCCACCTCGCCCACGCGCTCGGGCAGCCCGACGGATTGCTATGAACGCGCTCCTCTGCCTCGTCTTCTTGGCGTCGGGCTGCGCCTCGCTGCTCTTCGAGACGTTGTGGTTTCGGCAGACCGGCCTGTTGCTGGGCAACTCGGTCTGGGCGAGCAGCCTGGTGACGGCCAGTTTCATGGGCGGCCTGGCCTTGGGGAGCGCCGTCGCTGCGCGCCTGGGCCGTCGGGTGCATAGCCCGGCGGCCACCTACGGTTTCTTGGAACTTGCCGTCGGCGGTTCGGGGCTCACGGTGGTGTTGCTCCTCCCGCTGCTACCGCCGTTGATGGCGCCGTTTCTCGGCCGGTTCGTCTTCGCGCCCGGTTCGCTCAACTTCCTGCGCGTTCTCGTTACGCTGGTGCTGTTGCTGGTGCCCGCCACGGCCATGGGAGCCACTCTGCCGATCCTGGTGCGAGCGCTGACTCGGAACAAAGGGCGCTTCGGGACCGCGCTCGGCCAGCTCTACGGCTGGAACGCCTTGGGTGCGGTGGTGGGCGCGATCCTCGGAGAAGCCATGTTCATCGAAAGCATCGGTGTGGCGCGCACCGGCTGGGTGGCGGCAGGGATCGACGCCCTGGCAGCGGCAGCGGCCTTCGCCATCGCCCGCCGCTCAAGATCGCAGCCGGGCGAGCCGCCTCTACCTTTCAGGGTTCCCATATCAGAGCAGGGTCCACGCGAGGGGCTGGGCTGGTCAGCCCGTCGCCTACTGGCGGCCTCGTTCCTTTGCGGCGCCATCGTCCTCGCGCTCGAGGTGGTTTGGTTCCGGTTCCTGCAGCTGTTCGTCTTCGCCAGCAACCTGACTTTTGCACTGATGCTGGCGGTCGTGCTGCTCGGAATTGGCTTGGGCGGCCTGGCTGCGTCGTGGTGGCTGCGCGTCCGTTCCCATATTGGTGCAGAGGCCGTGCTCGCCCTGCCGGTCCTGAGCCTCCTCGCCGGCGCCAGCATCATCGTCACCTACAGCACGCTCGACTATGGCCTGGGAGACGTTCCGCGCTTCGTGGTCACCTCCGGTGCGGAGATTGCCGGGCTCGCGCTGCGCCTCATGCTGCCCGTGTGCCTCCTGTCGGGGGCGCTGTTCACGTTCATGGGCGCGGTCCTTCGCACGAGCGCGGGCGAGGACTCTCGCGCCGCCGGATTGCTGATTCTCTGGAACGCGATCGGCGGCGCGGCCGGCGCTTTGGCAGCCGGATTCGTGCTCTTGCCCCGCCTTGGAATGGAGCGATCCTTCTTCGCGCTCGCGCTCGGCTATGCTGGTGTCGCCCTGCTGGTCGCCTGGCCCCTGTCCAGTGCAGCCCGCCGCACCACCCGTGTGGCCTGGGCCGCTGCGGCGGCAGTCTACCTCCTCGCGCTAGCGGTCTTCCCCTTCGGAATCATGGTCAAGCGCTATCTGGCGCGCGCGGCGGCCCCGTGGGAACGCGACGGCAGCCACTTGGTCAGCGTACGCGAGGGGCTGACCGAGACCATCCTCTGGCTGTGCCGGGATCTCTGGGGCGAGCCGGTCTACCATCGTTTGCTCACCAACGGGATCTCGATGTCTTCCTCCGATCCGATCAACGCGCGCTACATGAAGCTGTTCGCCTATTTGCCGCAGGCGCTGCGGCCCGAGGCGCGCGACGCCCTGCTGATCAGCTATGGCGTGGGCATGACCGCCCAGGCCCTGACTGATTCGCCCACGCTAACCTCGATCGACGTGGTCGACATCTCGCGCGAGATCCTGACCACGGGCCGCATTGTCTTCCCCAAGCAGCCCTATCCACTCGATGACCCGCGCGTGCGGGTCCACGTTGAAGACGGCCGCTTCTTCCTGCTGGCGGCCCCGCGCCAGTACGACATTATCACCGGAGAGCCCCCGCCGCCCAAAAGCGCCGGCATCGTCAGCCTGTACACACGCGAGTACTTCGCACTAATGCGCAGCCGATTGAAGGCTGAAGGCGTCGCCACCTACTGGCTGCCAGTGGTGCAGCTTCAGCCCAGCGACGCCTGGGCCATCACGCGCGCCTTCTGTGACGTCTTCGATGACTGCACGCTGTGGACGGGCAGCGGTCTGCAGTGGATGCTGATGGGCACGCGCGAGCTGCGCACCCGCGTCTCCGAGGACGCGTTCGCACGCTTGTGGAGCGATCCCAAGACGGCCCACGCGCTGGCCACCCTGGCGGTGGAGACCCCCGAGCAGATGGGTGCCCTCTTCCTGGGCGATGCCCGCGACCTCGCCGAGGTGACGCGTGGCTTTGCCGCGCTCGACGACGATCACCCCTACCGCCTGTCGCGCCAGTTCCCCGCGCAGATGGCCGCCCAGTACGCCGACCTGCTGGATCCGGAGCGCGCGCGCCAGGCCTTTGCGCGCAGTCCATGGATCGCCGAGCTGTGGCCGCCCGGATTGCGCGAGCGCACGCAGTCCGCCTTCGCCGCACAGGTCGCACTCAACCGGGTCACTGTGCTCAAGGGCAGGCTGCGCCTGGGCGGCCTGCCGGAACTGAAATGGGCTCTCACCCAGACCACCCTGCGCACGCTGCCGCTGTGGCTGATGTCCAGCGGCCTGGCCGAACAAGAGATCGCCGCGCGCCAGGTAGCAGCGGGCCGGATCGATCCGTTGCTGGACCAGTATCTGGGGATGTATCTGGGGATGAAGGCCATGGTCGCGCGCGACTTCCGCACCGCCGCCACGCGCTTCGCCGAATCCGCGCAACATGGGGCCGATGCGCCCCAGCTCCAGCTTTGGCAGGCCCTGGCACTGTGTTTGGCCGGGGCCAGAGACGATGCGCTCGAGGTCGTGCAGCGCTGGCGCTCGCCTCACGACGCATCCACCTGGAACTGGATCGCGGGTACCTGCGGCGAGAGTCAGACCACCCTCTGACCTCTGCTTGACTCGGGATATGCCAAGATAGGGTTTGCTCATACGGCCTGAACTCGCAGAGGTGTATGACTGGGAGTTGCTACGCGAGCTGCACGTCGACCAACGCCCGTGGGATGGCCTGATCACGAACGACGACAAGATGCTGGCGCTTGCGAAGGAGATGAGCTTGATGTGGTCTACGCCGGTGAGCTTCGGAGCGGGTTCGTCTGACTCGTCGACAGCAGTTGCTCGGCCTTGTTGTGCGCTTCTTGCAGCGTGAAGACGACGCCGCTGGCACCGTCCTCCGTCAGCTTTTGCGCGCTCTCCTGTCCGTTTGCCTGGATTCCGGGACGGATCACCAGAATCTGCGTGTCGGGGAGTTTGGCCCGAATTCGCTTGCAGATGTATCGAGCCTGGGCAAGGCCGCCGGGAGGGATCGAGATGATGCACACCAGATCGGGCAACTGGGTTTCGGCCGCCACAATGACCTCGGAGGCGAGGTAGGCGGAGCCGACGGATTCGACCGCAACCCGGGTCGGGTCGAAGAGCTGGGCCAACATTTCCCAGATCAGCTCGTCCGTCGCGCTGCGGGCTGACACCCCTAGGACACGCAGCGGCGGTGTCGTCGCGCTTCGATGGGAGGAGAGGTCACGGGTGCCCGCGCCTTCCGGGGAATCATCGACGATGGAGCGAATGGTGCGCAGGACATGATCGTGATCGGCTTCCGCGATCTCGTCGCGGGCACGATCCCGGTTCGCCAGCAAGAGGGCGGGGATGATGACCCGATCGAATACCTCACCGCGCGCCGTCGTCCGGAACTGCTTCTCCAGTATCTCATGGGCTTCGTCCTCATCGCCCGCCAATAGCCGCTGGTACAGGATGAATTCGGGTTCCAGAGCCGGCTCGTCGCTGAGAAGAACCGCCAGGAATTCCAGGCGGGTGATGTGTTTGCCGAGCACCACCAGACAGACCGTCATGGGCGTCGACAGGACCAGCCCGACCGGTCCCCACAGCCAAGTCCAGAAGATAGCGCTGACCACCATCGCCATGGACGACACGCCGGTCTTGGCGCCGATCACGAGCGGCTCGATAACGTATGCGGTCACGATGTCGAGTCCGACGAAGAGGGCGAGCGTCGCCAGCATCGGCCCCCAGCCCTCGAACTGCACGAAGGCGAGCGCCGCGGGGAACAACATCGCCAGCGTCGTGCCCACGAAGGGAACAAACCGGAGCATCGCCGCGACAAACCCCCACAGCGGCGCGTAGGGAATGCCGATGGCCAAGAGGCCCAGCGCGACCACAACCCCAAAACCTCCGTTGATCACCGACTGATGCAGAATAAAGCGGCTGATACGTAGGCCCGCCTCGTCCAGCGTGCGGGTGGTGAGCGTCAGTTTCCCTCTGCCGACCAGGCGAATGAATCGATCGCGCAGGTCTTCGTGTTTACCCAGCAGGAAGATCACCAGCACCAGCACGATCAGCACCTTGGCCAGCGGCGCCAGCACTGGCGTCAAGACGGCCTCGATCCGTTCGGTGGTCGTCGCTTCGGCGGGGATAAGCTTCACGGGACGGGCTTCGCGATCGTCCGCCACGCGCTCGTCCAGCTGTTGGACCACCCGGTCGATACTTTTGGACAGTCCAGCCAATCCGCCGCCCTTTGGGCCCCGCAGAGCGCTCACCTTCCTACGCATAGACTCGGAGTACTTCGTCATCTGTGTCGAAAGATCGACAAGCTGATGCTTGAGCAGGTAACCGAACGCGGTCACCGCCGCGAACGCGACGACGGCCACCAGGGCGATGGCCACAACGCGCCCGAGCCGACGCTCGAGTCGCTTGACGATCGGACTCAAAGCGAAGGCAATTACGACTGACAACGCCAGGGGGACCAGGATCTCCTGAGCGCGCGAAAAAATCGCCACCACCAGGGACGCGGTGGCCAACCAGAAGAAGACGTGCCTGTCCGGACGTGGCACCGCGGCGGCCGGTTTGGATTCGTTCACGGCCCAGCCTCGATGAGACGTTGTGCGCGGTCTACGCGGATACTGTTCGCGGTCGGCTGCCCGAATGCCGCCGCCGGAGCATAGGGCTTTCGATGGGTGTTCTTCTGCGTCGAGGAACCCTCCCGCCGTGGGCCGCCACGTCCGCCGACGGGCCACCCCGAGTCCGCGAGGCGGATCTGACCGCCGGCAGAGCGTCCTGAGAGGCGTGTCCCGAGCATTGGCGTAGTCTACCCCATCGCGTCCCCGCCGAGGCCGCCGTCAGTTGAGCCAGTCTTCGCAGGCCCGCTCTTCGCCACCCCGTGACGCTTCAGGTGCCGAGACCGGCGCCTCGAGCGCCCTCTGAAGGTCACGGTCCGTGGCTAAAGTGGAAGGACTCCGTGGAAGGACTCCAATGGGAGTAGACCGCGCGTCCTTGGGCGGCTCAGGCGGAACCGCGACGACAGGTGGAAGCGGAACGGCTGGTGTTATCGCAACCGGTGGGACGGTGGCCGCTGGGGGTCAGTCAAGCGTTGCCGATGCCGGCGCGCTGCCCTCGCCCGACGGCGGCGAGCGCGATCCAATGTTGCTGGCTAGCTGCGCGGCTGCACGGGCGCTGGGATCGTTTCCGCGTCCTCGGCAGCCAACTCGGCCAGCACGCGCATGGCAGCCTCACGGCGGGCGCGGCGTCGGTCGGCCTTGTCAGGGGCCGGTGCGATGGCGGACTCGCGGCGGGCGCGGCGTCGATCGGCCCGGTCAGGGGCCGGCGTAACGCCGGGCAGGCGCGCGCCGTTGCCGGCTTCGTGCTTCTCCTCTTGGGTTTGGCCTCCCATGGTCGGCCTGTGTCTGGCATGGGGTGGCGCTGTCGCGTGGTCGTTTGACTGCGCTCCGCTACCTATCTCCGCTGCTGCTAGTGACTCCAACGGCAACGGAGTGGCCCTTTCTCTCGCGTCAGACGCGGGCCGCTCGGGCGAGGACGCGCGAAAGGCCGGGATTACCTCTTTGAGGAAGTGGTCACGATCGAGGCGCTCCTTGTCGATGACGTCCTCGAAAATTGCCTGCATCAATTCGACCACCCGGGCAGGGTCTGTCCGGGGTGCGATTTGGGCGATCACGTCTGACAGCGCGAGCCGGAATTCCTCCGCGCTCTGAGTGCGCTGTCGCCGGTCGGGGGCCAGCGCCCGCAGCACGACGTTGTCCAGCTCGGGCGCGATCCATGGGGCGCGTGTCGAGGGAGGCGTGGGTTTGGGGTGGCGAACCAGCGCCAGGCCAGCCCCTGGATCCATGCTCGAGATGGGCAGGTACTGTTGCCCGGTCAGAAGTTCCCACAGCACGACGGCCAAGGTGTACACGTCGGTGCGCGCGTCGGCCACCTCGCCTCGGGCTTGCTCGGGCGCAAGATAGGCGGCCCGGCCGAATACCACCCCAGGCTGGGTCTTTTCCTCTTTCAAAGCGCTGCGCGCCAGCCCAAAGTCGGTGAGTTTCACGTCGCCGTTGTAACCGAGCAGGATGTTGGGCGGCGCAATGTCCCGGTGGACCAGCTTGAGATCGCCGTAGCTATGAACATAGGCGAGAACGCGCGCCACCTCGCGCGCCACGTGCAACGCGACCTCGATGGGGATGCGCTGGCGCTTGCGCACACAACGGTTCCACACCTCGCGCAGATCCTTGCCCTCGACCATCTCCATGGCGATGTAGAATTCCCCGTCCACCTCACCGGCATCGAAGGTATTGACCAGGGCCGAATGACTGAGGCGCAGCACGACCTTCGCCTCGTCCAGGAAGCGCTTGGCCTTGCTCGGATCGGCTCTTTCTGACAAGACCTTCTTGATCACGCATAACTTCTCGAAGCCGCCGATCTGCCCCAGGGCTGCCATGTAGATTTCGCCCATCCCACCCTTGGCCAACGGGCGCAGCAGCAGGTACTTGCCGAAGTGGCGTGGGAAGTGCGAACTCACGGCGCGCCCATCATCTAGTTCCCGCGGCGCTCGACCAGATCCAGGTTCTGGCGCGCGGTGCGGTTCTCGGGGTCCAGCTTGAGCGCGTCCTCGTATGCCTTGCGCGCTTCCGGGAACTTCTCCAGGCGGAAGTAGGCGTCGCCCAGCACCATCCGCGCTTCCACCCCACCCCCGGCCCGCGTGGCCTCGCGTGCCCGATCGACGGCCTCCTGGTATTCGTGTTTCTGAAACGCAATCTTGGCCAAGCCCAACAGTGCCGGCCCGCGACCTCGGCCCGCGTGAACCAGTCGCTCGAACGCCGCGCGGGCTTCGTCGAAGCGTTGGGCCCGCAGGAAATCGCGACCTTCCTGCAGGATCTTGCTGCCCTCCGCCTGGGATAGCGCCGCATTGGGCGGGATGCGCGGCGACCTGGGACGCGCGCTCGCCTCGCGCCTGGGGGACTCCCCGGCCGGAGCCGGCTCAACGCTCGCCTGGATTTCTTCAGCCTCGGGCTCCTCGGCATCCGAGGGGCTCTCCGCGTCCGGGGCCAGCGCGGCGTCAAGCGAAATCAGAGACGGCCCCGCCTGAACCGGTGCCATCACAACCGGCACGGTGGCGGTCGCTTGGCCGACCCCGCCCCGGCCAACGCGCGCCGGCGTCCGCACATGTCCTCGCACCAGGAGCACAAGCGCCAACGCCCCGAGGGCGGCTCCGGCCAGAAAAAGCGAACCCCAAGACCTGACTACGGCTCGCAGGCGGCCCGTGACGGTGAACAAATCCGTGTTGGGCAACGATTGGTCATCGATGGCCTGCGGCAACCGAAGCAGCACCGGTGCCGGCGTCACCGACAGGGCAAGCTCGACCTCGCCGATCTGGCGCGCCAGTTCGGCCATGCTCTGCGGGCGCTCGCCCGGATTGCGCGCCATGGCTTTGCCCACCAGGGCCACCACCTGCGACGGCACATCGGGCCTCAGTTCGAGAATCGGGCGCGGCGGCTCATTGGCCTTCTTGTGTAGGATCTCCATGACGTTTTCGCCGTCATAGGGGGGAATGCCCGTCAGCATCTCGTACAGAATCGAACCCACAGCGTAGATATCCGAGCGCGGATCGGCTGGATGGCCGGCGGCTTGCTCGGGAGCCATGTATTCGGGCGTGCCCATGGCGACGCCCGGGCGGGTCAGGCGCTTGCCAATGCGCGGGCTGTCGTCGATTTCGTCGCTCTTGGCGATCCCGAAATCGAGCACCTTGACTAGGTCGGGCGCCGCCGCCACCACTTCTGCAGCCGGCTGTGCTCCATGCCCATTGGGCGTGCGTACGTTGGCTGGGCCGACCAGCAGAATGTTCTCCGGCTTGAGATCGCGGTGGATGACACCCGCAACGTGGGCTGCCTGCAGCGCCGCACACATCTGCTCGGTGATACGCAAGGCGTGGTTGATGGCCAACGGCCCCTCACGATGGATGAGCAAGCCCAACTCGATCCCCTCGATGTACTCCATCACGAAGAACAGCGAACCTTCGGCCGTGGTGCCGAAGTCGGTCACGTTCACCACGTTGGGGTGCTCAATGCGCGAGGCCGCGCGCGCCTCACGGCGGAAGCGCTCGACCAGATCGGGCGTGCGCGAGTAAGCCGGGTGCAGGACTTTGACCGCCACCCGCTTGCCGATTTCGATGTGTTCGGCCTCATACACCCGGCCCATGCCCCCTTCGCCGCGCAGACGCTTGATCTGATAGCGCCCGGCCAGAAGCGAGCCCACCATGCGCGATCCCTCTTCGGACAAGCGACTGCCTTCTTGTGGCACATCGGGCTTTTCCCGTCGGCCGAGCGGCGCGGTTATGGCCCGGTCGGCCTTGGCCTGCAGCCCGCCAGACGAGCCCGCCGGGACCTGCGGGGTCTGGCCCTCGGCGGGCGCGTCCAGCAGCGCCGCCGCGCTAGCCATGAGAGCCTGCCGCTCCTCCCGCTCTCGCAGGATGATGTCCCCGAACAACTCGCGCATGAAGTGCGCCACTTGATGACCGTCCATGGCCGGGGCTGTCTTGGCCAGGAAGGCAGCCAGATCCGAACGCAACTCCTCGCCGGTTTGGTACCGGTCCTCGGGTCGCGTCGCCAGGGCCTTCATGGTGATCTCATCCAGCTCGGGGGGAACCCGAATCGCGCGCTTTGAGGGCGGCATGATCTGGGGGTGGCGCACGCGTTCCAGCAGGTCGTCCTGCTCCAGCCCCGGTGCACTCGCGGGTCGCGCACCGGCGGCGAAAAGTTGCCGTCCCGTGAGCAGCTCCCACAGGATAACGCCCGCGGAGTAGATGTCGCTGCGACCATCGAGCGTCTCCGCGCGCGCCTGTTCCGGCGCCATGTAGCTGATCTTGCCGAAGATTACGCCGGGCGCGGTCTTCTCCAGTTTCAGGGTTGAAGTGGCCAGGCCGAAGTCAGTCAGCTTGACCTCACCCGAATAGGAAAGCAGCACATTGGGCGGCGATACATCGCGGTGGACCAGGCGCAGCCCCTCAAACCCGTGCGCATAGGCGAGGCCCCGCACCAGCTCCTTGACGATGTGGGCGGCCACAGGCAGCGGGAACGCGATGCCTTTCTGGGCGCAGCGGTTCCAGATGGCGCGCAGGTCCTTGCCCTCGACGAACTCCATGGCCAGGTAGATTTCGCCCTTGACCCGGCCGGCATCGAACACACCCACCAGGTTTCCGTGGCTGAGGCGCACAACCACCTTGGCTTCGTCCTTGAACCGCTGGACGTAGCTCTTGCCTGCCAAATGCGGCAAGGCAGTCTTGACCACGCACAACTTTTCCAGACCCCGCTGCCCATGCACCGCCAGATAAAGCGCTCCCATGCCCCCGCGAGCCAGGGGCTTGGCCAAAACATATCCGCCGAAGCGTCGCGGAAAACCGTCCATGGACAGCAGCGTGCTAGCTTCGGATGTTATTGGAACTGGTAGGAAATTCCTAGGAACGTATGCAAAAAACTCCGATTGCCGCTCATCGCAAGCAGACGGCCAAGACCTGCTTCATGTCGGTCTTGCCGGCAATAGCCTTATCGATGCCGTCCTGAAGCAAGGTGGTCATGCCCCCGCCCACGGCGAGGCGACGCACCTCCTCAACCGGTGCGCGCTTGGCAATCGCCTGCTTGATCTGGTCGTCGTTCACCAGCAATTCGTGCACCGCAAGACGACCCTTGTAGCCGGTCTTGCCGCAGGCCTCGCATCCCGCGCCCCGCCACAGCTTGATCGGGCCGCGTCCAAATCCCCGACGAGTGGTCTCCTCTTCACCGAAGGCCTGCATGATCTCCTCCACCTCGTTGTCGGTCGCGTCGACCTGCTGGCGGCATTTCTTGCACAGCCCGCGGGTCAGGCGCTGCGCGAGCACACCCAGAAGCGCGTCCGCAAAGCTGAACGGGTCCAACCCCATGTCGATGAGGCGGGTGATGGTTTCCGGTGCACTGTTGGTGTGCAAGGTGGAGAACACCAGGTGGCCGGTGAGCGACGCCTCGACGCCGGTGCTGGCGGTTTCCTTGTCGCGCATTTCGCCCACCATGATGACGTCTGGGTCGGCACGCAGAAAAGCGCGCATGGCCGAAGCGAAATCGAGGCCGATCTTGGGCTGCACCTGCACTTGGCGCAAACCCGCCTGGGTGATTTCTACCGGGTCCTCGGCTGTCCAGATCTTCATGTCGGTGGTGTTGATGGTGCCGAGCGCCGAGTGCAGAGTTGTGGTCTTGCCGGATCCGGTGGGCCCCACGCACAGGATCAGGCCGTAGGGCTTGGCTAGGAGCTTCCTCATCTCATCGAGGTTGCGCTGACTCATGCCCATTTCGTCGAGGGGGATGGGCTTGGAGGCGGCCAAGATGCGCATGACCACATCTTCGTTTCCGTTGACGGTGGGCAGGGTGGCGACGCGCAGCTCGATGGTGCGATCGCGCATGCGGAACTTGATCTTCCCGTCCTGCGGCTTGCGCCGTTCGGAAATGTCCAGCTTGGCCATGATCTTGAAACGCGCCACCAGCGAATTGCGAAAGGCCGCCGGAATGTCTTGGTAGCGGACGCAGTCGCCGTCGATGCGGAAGCGGATTCGGGTGTTGTCCTCCTTGCCATAGGGCTCGATGTGGATATCGGACGCCCCCCTCTGGAAGGCGTCGATGATGATTTGGTTGGCCAACTTGATGATGGCGCTATCTGATTCCTCGCCTTCCTCGTCATCGTCGCCGGGCTCGTCGACGGCGCCCGTGCCGTCGTCGGTGGACAGCTCTTTGAGCAAGACGTTGACGTCCGACCGTAGACCGTACGAGCACTCAATGCAGGCGGCAATCTCGTCCTTGAAGCCCACGTGAAAGACGACTTCGCGATCGGCCTCGATGGCGCGCAACGCATCGCAGCGGGAGAAGTCCGTTGGGTCGTCGATGACCACAATGAGCTGTGGGCCACGCCGCTCGATGGGCGCCGCCCCCATCTTCTTCAGGTAGTCAAGGCGCAGGCGGCCACGCAGGTCTTCCGGGATCAGCTGGTTGCTAGTAAACCGATAAAAGGGCGCGTTGTAGTAGGTCGAGAGCGCCTTCTCGACCTCGGCGCGATTGACTCCTACCTTCTCAATGAGATAGCGGGCCGGATCTTGACCGGATTGCTCCGCCGAGGAGAGCGACTTGGTCAGAGTCTCCAGCGGCAAAATGCCGGTACTAGCAAGGGTGTCCCACTTGTTGGCCAGCTTCTTCTCTGCACGCTCCTGCGCGGTTAGGCCCACTTTGACCCCAGACGTGGGGGTGCTTCTCTTGGGGTGGACAGCGGGCAGCGCGAGCGGAGTCGCGTGCGCTGCCAAAGCCGTGGCTCGGGGCACGGGTGTCCCTGCGGCGGGCGCGGGCACAGCCGCCTCGCGCGGCGTCAGTAGCCCGGCCAAGGCTCTCGCGATGGCCCGACATAGATCGCCGGCGTAGACCAGGTCGTGCGGAACGAAGAGTCCGGATTCATCTTGGCGATTGACCACCAACATGACACCGAAGGGCAAATCGCCAACCAGGAGCGGCGCCACGATAGCGGCTTGGATCGAAGTCCCCAGCCATCGGTCCAGGCGGTCGTCGGGCCGCAGGCGCGGATGCAGGCGCGCCAGCTCGTTCGCGTCGTTCAGCTTCTTGAGGCTCAGCGGAGCCTGGGCGGTGTACGCGAAGCCAATCACGTTGGTCGGCTCGCGCGGCAGGCGCAGCTCGCGCACAGAGTTCTCTACCCAAGCCACGGCCCGCAACTGACCCTGGGAATCAGACATGAACAGCGTGGTGCGTTCCGCGCCGAAGAAAGCGCTGGTGCGATCGGTGGCCTCGAACAAGAGGTCGTCCAGGGTGGCGACGGAACCGATGTAGGCAACCAACTCCGCAAGGCGCGCGCGCTTTTCAGTCTGGCCAGGCTGGTCGCTGAGTTGCTTGAGCCATGTGGCCGCATCCATGGAACCTCTTGAACATCGTCGGAATTATTGATGTACCTGAGTTCAGGCCGCCGGCGGCGAGGGCGCGCGCGAAGCGCGCGGGGCGGGCA
>Ga0247845_1000005_pt1 | contig 41824 bp, 25 predicted proteins | sample PFST25metaG_2_FD_186008 | JGI IMG/M metagenome (GOLD analysis project Ga0247845, IMG submission 186008) | Peat soil microbial communities from Stordalen Mire, Sweden - P.F.S.T-25 | ecosystem: Environmental > Terrestrial > Soil > Wetlands > Peat | place: Sweden: Norrbotten County, Stordalen Mire...
CTGGCTGTTTGTTGGACGCGGCTTCCTGACCGGCACCGCTGACCGCCCCACCAGAAATGGGCTTGGCGACGCCGAGTCCAGCCGCGGCCGGTCTCTTTTCAGGGGCAGTGGGCGTCGGCGCGGCTGCACGGACCGGCGACGTGGCCGCGGTGGTCGTCGGGATCGTCGGCGCGACGGGGACCGCAGCGGGCGCGGGCGGAGCGGCTGCCGTTGACGGGGCGCTAGGGGCCGCCGCCGCTGGCGGGAAGGTACGGGTCGGAGGCACGTTCTTGCCGGCCCTGCCCTTCATCATCATGGCAACCACGACAGCCAGGGCCACGAGCACCACCGCTGCGACGAGAAGGATGGCCATCCGCCGGCTGCGGCCAATCTCTTGCACCAGCTCTCGCTCGTTCATCTTCTCGCCGGGGATCGCGGCCACCGCCGCGGGCAAGGCCGTGGCAGTTCCTCCGGTCCGCAGGGAGAATTTCCTCCGATCTTCTGTGGTCACAGAGCCGTCATCGACGTAGCGATCTTCGAGCGGCCTCGCGTCGTCGGTGGGCAACTCGGCCTCGTCAGCTGGTTTGCCGGCGGCCACCTGCTTGGCCTTGGCGTCGGCCACCATCTGCTCGACGTCCCCCTTCTTGAACCAAAGCGTTTCGCGGAAGGCGGCGCCAGACTTGGGCGGTGGGGCCTTGCCAGCTTCCGCAGGCTTGATCGCGCCACCGCTCGGAACCGGTGTGGCTGACCGCTGCGCAGAGGACGCCTGCTGCACCGCCGGGGCCGGCTTGGGAGCCGGGCTTGCCACGCGAGGCGCAGCCGGCTGGGCGGCCGGCGCTACGGCAACCACAACGGGTTTAGCCCGCGCAGGTCGAACTGGGGCGGCGGGAGGCGCTGGCTCGGCTGCCATGGTGTCCATGACCGGGATCGCGGGATCGGCCGATGCCGCTGGCGCCTTCGGAGCGGGCCGGGTCGCGACCGTCTCGATGCGTGCCGGGGCCGGACGCTCGCCGCTGGCCGGTCTGGCAGCGTTGGCAGCCTTGGCATCGGCGACCATGCGCGATACTTCCGCCTGATTGCCGGCAAAGAGCATGGTCTTGGCCAACCCCACGTCGCCGCCGGCAGGCTTGGCCGCTCCACTGCTTGGGATCGCTGCCTTGACGCCCTCCAGCTCGGTTAGGAAAAGCCGCAGGGTCAGGTGGCGGCGGCTCGAACTCTTGTCCATCGCCTTGAGGATGAGGCGGTCGGCCTCGACCGAAATTCCTGCGTCAGGCCGTCGCTGGCTGGGCGGCAAGACCGGGGTTGAGACATGCATGTCAAGCACGGCCTGCGGCGTAGCGGCCTGGAAGGCAGCTTCGCCGGTCAGCAGGTGGTAGAAGATGGCCGCCAGGCTGTAGGTATTCGAACGCTGGTCAGCCGGCTTGCCCTGAGCCTGTTCGGGCGAAACATAGGCCGGGTCACCGGCCACTTTTTCAGTCACCGGAGGGGCCAGCGGAAAATTGATGACCTTTACGTCACCGGTCGGACCAACCAGGACGTTCCCGGGCGACACATCGCGATGGACCAAACCGGCCTTCTGTGCCTCGAGAAGTGCCTGGCCCACCTGCCCGACCAAGGTCTTGGCGGTCTCGAGGTCGACCGGACCAGCCCGCAACACGCTCGCAAGCGATTCGCCTGGGACGAGCTCCATGGCGACGTAAAGACGCTCGTCAGGCAGTCGGCCACAATCGATGATAGTAGCGACCCGTGGGCTGCCAACCCTCATCAATTGCTTGAACTCTCGTTCGGCGCGGGATTGGGTAGCAGCCGAGCCCGGCACGGCAGAGTTTACTAGCTTGAGGGCGACCTCGGTCCCGGTCTGGCTGTCGCGCGCCCGCCACACCTCCCCTGTGCTGCCGCCCCCGATGCGCTCGATCGGCTTGAAGCGCGGCTCTGGTGCGTCAGGCACGGATTCGAGCCGCTGCGGGCCATTTGCCGTGGCACACGTCTCCAGCGGACAGAAATTGGCGTCATCGGGGTACTTCGACTTGCAGATTGGGCAGGTTTTCATCCGGTACCTGGAGGTGAAGTCGCTCCACCCGCAAGGAACAATTCCTCAGCAGAAGCGAAGCGGGCGAATCCTAAGCCGAAGGCACCGGCGAAAGCAACAGGGGTTCCGCGCACCCGATCAGGACGCGCGGATAGGGTGCTGTCCCGCGTTGGGGGCTACTTGGTGGCCCTCTTGGGGGCAGGCTCGCCGGGAGCACCCATGCCTGCGAACAGGTCGGCCTCAGACTTCGTCGAGCGCGAGCTTTCCTTGTTCTTGCGCTTGCGTCCGGCGTTCGAGTGCCGCCGCTGCCGGCGCTTCCAGGTCTGACGACTGTTCGATGCCATGGGAGTGCTTGACTTAGCAGGGGAGAAGCGTGAGGTCAAATGTAGAAACGTCTCTGGAATGGGGCATCGCCCCAAAGCCTTCGGCCCCGGGAAAAGCGAGTGGAGCCGCCGCCTCGTCTGCAGGCATTGTCCCGAGCACCACTGCGAAGGCGCCGACCCACCGGCAAAGACTTGGTGAGAAAGATGAGCGCGTCAAGGTGGCCTCCTGTTCCGATTACTATAGTCGCCTGCGCGGGCCTAGAGACGCCAAATGGCTCCCCACGCGATCACTGTCGTTCCGCCGAGATCACACCGTCGATTCCCTGCAAGGCCCGCACGACTCTTTTCAGTTGGTCCACGTGACTGACTGTGACTTGGAAGGTGTTGATACCGCGGCGGTCTTCGGTGGTCTTGCACTTGGCCTGGGCGATGTTGACCCCAAACTCGGTGAAGCACTTGGAGATGGCGGCCAGGATACCGGGGCGGTCGGTGGAGATGACCGCCACCGTCACTGGCCGCAGCATTCGGGTGTCCTCGTCCCAGGACACCTCCACCCCGCGTGCGGGATCCAGATTGAGCGCCTTGGGGCACTCCCGTGTGTGCACGATGACGCCGCGCCCACGGCTAATGAAGGCCACGATATGATCGCCTGGCACCGGGCTACAGCACTTGGCAAAGCGGACCACGATGTCGGCTTCGCCCTGCACACGCACGCCGCCTACCGAGCGCTTGGCCAAGCGCCTGGCCTGCGCGCTCGCGTCGACGCCCGCGTCTTGCAGTTTCTCGGTGGTGGCGTCTGCGGGCTGGGCCTGGGGATAGATGGCGGCGTAGGCTTGTTCGGGTGGGACTTTGCCGTAGCCCACGTGAACGATGAGATCGTCGGCACTGCTCAGGCGCAGCACCGCAGCCGCCTTGTCGAGCAGGCGCTCCTTCTCGGCTGTCACCAACGAGCGATGGTGGTTACGTAGCTCGCGAGCGAGGACGTCACGTCCAAGTCGACGGCTGCGTTCGCGTTGCTCGTTGCGCAGGTGGTGGCGGATCTTGGTTTGTGCGCGGCTGGTCACCACGAACTTCAGCCAGTCCTTGGACGGCTTCTGCGAGGTTGAGGTGATGATGTCGACCGTATCGCCATTGCGCAGGGGGTAGCGCAAGGGGACCATGACCCCGTTGACCCGGGCCCCCGAGCAGTGATCTCCAATCTTGGAGTGGACCGCGTAGGCGAGATCGATGGGAGTTGCCCCTTTCGGCAGGGCTTTGACGTCGCCCTTGGGGGTAAAAACGAAGACCTCTTCTTGAAACAGGTCGATCTTGACCGTCTGGATGAACTCGGTCGGATCCTTCAGGTCGCGTTGCCACTCCATCAACTGGTGCAGCCAGGCAAAGGCCTGGCGTTCGCCAGCACCCAGCACCGTGGGCTCTTTGTACTGCCAGTGGGCGGCGATGCCTTGTTCGGCAGTCCGGTGCATCTCGGGGGTGCGGATCTGCACTTCCATGCGGTCAGCCCCGGGCCCGATCACCGTGGTATGCAGCGATTGGTACAGGTTGGGCTTGGGCAGCGCGATGTAGTCCTTGAAACGGCCGGGCACCGGTATCCAGTTGGAGTGCACGATGCCGAGCGCGGCGTAGCAGTTCTGGACCGTTTCGGTGATGATACGGAATGCGACGATGTCGTAGACTTGTTCTAGCTCGCGGCCGGTTCGCTTCATTTTCTGGTTGATGGACCAGAACGATTTGGCCCGCCCGCTCACCTGAGCGGGAACGGAGGCGGCGGCCAGCACGCGCTGCAATTCCTGGCAAACCTCGGCGATATAGGCATCGCGGCTTGCCTGCGTGCCCTCCATCTTGGCCGAAAGATCCTGGTAGTCTTCAGGCTCGAGATACCGGAAGGCGAGATCTTCCAGCTCCACTTTCATCCACTGGATACCGAGCCGGTTGGCTATGGGCGCGTAGATCTCGCGGGTCTCTCGGGCAATGCGTTCCTGCTTCTCGCGCGACACGTACTGCAGGGTGCGCATGTTGTCCACGCGGTCGGCCAGCTTGACCAGAATGACCCGGATGTCCCGAGCCATGGCCAGCAGCATCTTGCGAAAGTTCTCCGCCTGCCGCTCCTCGCGTGTGTTCCAGGGGATCTGACCCAGCTTGGTAACGCCCTCGACCAAGCGCTGGATCTCGGCGCCGAAAAGACGGCCAATGTCTTCGGAGGTGGCGCTGGTGTCCTCCACGCAGTCGTGTAGCAGCCCGGCACAGATCGAGGCCACGTCCAGATTCAGCTGGGCGATGATCTTGGCCACCCCCAACGGGTGCACGAAGTACGGCTCACCCGAACGCCGCATCTGTCCCGCGTGCCGTTGCTTGGCGAAGTCATAGCAGCGACGGATGAGCCCGATGTCGGCGGCGGGGGCGCTCTTTTGCGCGGCTTCGCAGATGACGTCGATGATCTCCATCACGGCTTTTGGACAGCGACACGAACGGCTGCCTCGCGCAGCAGGGCCTGTGCCAGTGCATCGTTGCGGACACGCGTGCAGCCGGCCGCCACGTAGATGGCGCGCAACTTGGCGTAGGCCTGGTCGAGTTTGTCGTTGACGACCAGGTAGTCGTATTCACCGTAGTGCGTGAGTTCTTCGTGGGCCGTGGCCAGTCGGCGCTCGATGACGTCGCTGGCGTCAGTTGCCCGCTGTCGCAGGCGGCGCTCCAGCTCCTTCATCGACGGGGGCAAGACGAAGCACAGCACGCTGTTCTGGGGCCACAGGTGGCGAATCTGGCGGCCACCCTGGTAGTCGATGTCGAAGAGGCAATCCACGCCCTCGGCGAGTGAGGCGTCCACCGTCGCTCGGCTGGTTCCGTAGTGGTTGCCATGCACGATCGCCCATTCGGCGAACTCGTGACCTTCGACCATCTGGGCGAAGCGGGCATGGCTCACGAAGTGGTAGTCTTTCCCTTGGACCTCGTCCTTGCGCGGCTCGCGGGTGGTGTACGAGACGGAAAAGCGAAGGTCGAACTCCCCGGCCAGCCGCCGTGCCAGCGTGGTCTTGCCGGCGCCCGACGGCGAGGAGATGACCAGCAGGAGGCCGTGGCTGCTATCAGGTAACCTCATATCTCCATTCTTTCTGGCCAAGCGGGGTCTCGTCGAATACAGGATGATCACTCGATATTCTGGGCTTGCTCGCGCAGTTTCTCCAATTCCGCCTTGCTGGCGACGACCAGGGCGGCGATGGGGGCGTCCTGGACCTTGGATCCGATGGTGTTGATTTCGCGACCAAGCTCCTGCACAAGGAAGTCTATCTTGCGTCCCACGGCCTCGGGCGCAGTTGCGGCGAAAAGATCGCCCAGGTGATCGAGATGCGTGCGCAAGCGGACCAGCTCCTCCGATACGTCGAGCTTTTCCGCCAGCAGGGCCACCTCCTGAGCCAGCCTCCCCGGATCGAGGACGGCGGTGCTGGTCGCTACCGTAGCCAACCGTTCTTCCAGCTTGCGGGCCGCGCGGGTGGGCAGGCCTGCGGCGGCCTGGGCGATCTTTGCCGCCAGCCCCTGCAGACGATCGAGCCGCTGGCGCAGATCGGCGGAGAGCACGGCCCCCTCGCGGGCCCGCATGGCTTGGTGTTCCTGCAGAGCCTGCTCCATCGCGGGCCGCACGGCGTCCCAGGTCAAATCGTCGCGCCGGACGCGGCGGGCCGCCGGGCCAGCCAAGAATGCGGCCACGGTGGCCAAATCGACTGGCTGGGCCAGGCCCAGTTCGCGGCGCAGGGTCTCGAGAATCGCATGCGCCTGGCGGATGACCGAAGGATCGATGAGAGCCTCCGGCGCCTCGATGCCCTCCTCCCAGATGGTGACGCTCACCGTGCCGCGCACGACTTGCGCGCGGACCGCGCGCACAATTTCCGTCTCCACGGCTGCCGGAATGTCCCCATCGCGACCGCGCACTTTGACGTCGCTGCCGCGGCTGTTGAGTGAACGGATCTCAACCATCAGACGCCGGGCGCCGGTTGCGGCAATCCCCCGCCCGAACCCGGTCATGCTCAGCAGGCAGGCGCTCATGGCGTCGACGTGCGCTGGCGGAACCACGCCAGGGTCCGCGTCAGCCCGGCGGGAAAGCTAACCGCACCTGTGTAGCCGAGCACGGCCTTGGCCTGGGAAATATCGGCCAGCGAGTGACGGACATCGCCAGGCCGAGACGGCTCGTAGTGGGCAGCGACGGGCCGGCCCAAGGCGTCGCCGAGCAAGGCGAGAACGCGATTCAGGCTGGTGCCGGATCCGCACGCAATGTTGAAGACCTTGCCTGATGCAGCGTCGGCATCTGCGGCCCGCAGATTTGCCTCCACCACGTTGTCGATGAAACAGAAGTCACGTGATTGTTCGCCGTCGCCGTAGACGGTGGGTAGGCGGCTGTCCAGGGCAGCCGTGATGAAGCGCGGGATCACCGCTGCATACTGCGAGGTCGGATCCTGGCGCGGCCCGAACACGTTGAAGTAGCGCAGGATCACAGCCTCGACGCCGAACACCCGCGCGTAGACCCGACAGTAGTGCTCACCCGCCAGCTTGGACACCGCGTAGGGCGACAGCGGCGCGGGCGCCATGGTTTCGACCACCGGGAGGCTAGGCGGCTCGCCGTAGGCCGATGACGAGCCGGCATAGACCACGCGCCGAACGCGGCGACGACGTGCGGCCTCCAACACATTGAGCGTTCCGGTCGCGTTGGCGGTATGGCTGGCAAGTGGCGCAGCCAATGAACGCGGTACCGAGGGGATCGCGGCCTCGTGAAACACGGTGTCCGCGCCCGCGAAGACCCGGTCCAGCAAGGCCGCGTCGAGAATGTCCCCTTCGACGACGGCAAGGGCGCTGGCCAGGTCCTGTAGATTCTCGCGCTTGCCTGAGGAGAAGTTGTCGAGCACCGAGACGTCATCGCCCCGTGCAACCAGGGCGCGCGCGAGCGCGGATCCAATGAATCCGGCGCCTCCGGTAATGACGATTTTCTTGGACATGCGACTTGAGGTGGCTCGACAGGAGAAGAGTTCTTTAGCGTGTTTTCCTCGCCGGGGACAGGGCTTTGCTTGCTGCGGATGGGGAAGCGGGGAAAGGCAGTCCATCAAGGCCGGCGCCGTAGCGGGCGTCGAGGAAGAATCCCTTGCCCTTTCGCGCCCAGACGCGGATGCGGGCTAGGCCCTGCGAATCGGCTTCATCGCGCGCAGAAAAGCCGCAGGCTGTGTCCGTGACTACGCGGGTGGCTGGTGCCACGCCCGCCGCGGTCAAGAGGACGCGGTGGACGTTGGCAGAAGAGCGACGCTGGATCGCGCCGATCGGCTCCAGTTTTTGGCCGTCGAAGCGGAAATCTTCCAACCCAGCCTCGGGCCGGGCCACTTCCATTTCGACTGCGCCAGGGCCGGAAAACCACATGGTTAGCTGCCGCACATCTCCGGGAAACGCGACGACCGGCCCCAGCGTCATGTTGGGAAGGTCGAGCTGTCGCACGCCGAGTCCGCGCAAGAGGTCCGGCTGACCGGGCGTGCGCACCAGCCGGCCCCCGCGCAGGAACACGATTCGGCGACCGTCCGGCGATCCTGCGAAGGCCAGCACGCGCCCATCCTCGGCCGTGATAGGAAGGTAGCGTCCTGAGCGCGGCAGCCACGCGTAGATCTCCTGGTTCATCCCCAGCACCAAGACCCCCTGCCCTTCCAACTTGACCGGAGGCTGGCTGCGCGCCACGAACAAGAATCCTGTCTGCGCGGGCCTGCCCCACTCCGTCGATGCTTCGGATAGGGCCGAGCGCAGCTTGGCCAGCAACGGGGGTCGAATCTGCAGCGCCCCGAGATCAGCTGCTTCCATGACCTCGCGGGCCCCAGGAATGTAGGCATGGTGTATCAAGGCCACCGCCTCATCTGTCGCGTTGGCAAAGCGCTCTTCCCTCGCGTAGGCACAAGCCAGGTTGAGCCAAGGGGCGAGAAAATCGGGGTCAACCTGCTTGGCCAGCACGTACTTTGCGCGAGCCTCGGCGAAACGACCAGCGCGGTACAGGACCTTGCCCTCGCGGTTGAGATCCATGGCCTCTTGCGGTGGCAAGCGTGCGACCTGGCCTTGTCCGGGACCGTTGGCGTCCGGCGCGGCCGCGGGACAGGCCAGAAGGAGTAGGCAGCCGCCAGCAAGCCCAATCACGGATCGACCCACACTGACCGCAGATCCAAGCGATCGCCCACGCCCGCCAAGCCATGGACCCGTTTTGCCACGAGCGCGGGGACGTCGTGACGGTAGAGAAAGATAACGGGTCGTTCACTGGCCAGCCACTCGCCGACTTGCTGCAAAGCCGGCACGCGCGCCGCAGGCCCTGGCGCCAGGCGCACTTGGTCGAGCAAGGACTGCAGATGCTCTGAGCGATACCCGCTGAAACTGACCTGGCCCTGGCTGCCAAAAAGGGGCCGCGGATCCTCGTCCCGCCGGCCCTCCCAGGTCAGAGTCGCCAGGTCGAAATCCCCGTGGTCCAGACGAGCCTGCAAGGTACCCGCGTCGACCGTGACGGTGTCGAGCAGGAGACCCGCCCGACGAAGATCGAGAGCAAACGCGCGCACTTCGGCGGCCAGGCTACGGGCTCCGGCGGGAAGCAGAAAAGTCAGGCGGATGGGCACTCCGCCCACGTCGCGCACTCCGTCTCCATCGGTGTCGCGGAACCCGGCGGTTTCCAGCAAAGAAATGGCCTTCTTGCGATCCAATAGGTCGGGGGGAACCTCGGCGAATGTGGGCGCGCCGATAGGACGCGCCAGGCCGTGGTGGACCTCATCGGCGAAACGCGCCCGATCCCACAGCAAGCTAAGCGCCTGGCGGAAACGGGCATCGCCGAGCGGACCGCGCCGGTGGTTGGGCACGACGAACGAAGTGCGATCCGGTGTGAGCCACCACAGCTCCAAGGCGTCCCGCAGGGTGGCTGGCGCCACCTGCTCAGGGTAGAGCACGTCGAGTACGTGCGGCAGGATGTCGATTTCGCCCCGTCGGGTGCGGACCAGTGCCCGAGATCCATCACCGTCGATCTCGAACACGATCTCGTCCAGAAACGGCGGCCGCGGCCGCTCGGCGGGACGGCTGCGCACCAGTCGAATGCGCTTGCCGTGCTCCCAAGAAGAGAAACGGAACGGGCCAGTCCCGACAGGCTGGCGTCCCAATTGGGTGGCCGCCGAACCCGCCTTGCGCAGGCTTTCGGCGGGCAAAATGGGGATCTCACACAGGGCACGCAGAACCAAGTCTGACGGCCGGCGCAGACGGAAGCGCGCCCGCTCAGGCAGCACGTCCACACCCTCGACGTCTTCCAGCATGGCATGAAAAACGGATTGGCGGCTGGCTGCGCGCAGGAGCGGCTCGAAGGTGGCTTGGACATCCATACCTGAAACCACACCGTCGTCATGCCAGCGCGCGCCGCTGCGCAACTTGACGGTGATGCGCTCGCCGTCCGGTGAGACATCCCAGCTCTCGGCCAGTCCTGCCCGATATTGGTTCTCCCGACACTCGATCAGGGTTTCATAGACCAGGCCGCCCACCACGCGCTGGATGACCTGAAGCTGGTCCTGCAGCGGGTTGAGGTGCGGCGGCTCGGCCTCCAGGTGGACATGAAGCGTCCCGCCATAGGGATCCCGTCGGGAGGGCGCTGGGGCGATCTCGGGCAGTTTGACGCCGGACGGTGAGCGGGCGGCGCGAGGGGGGCTGGGAGCGCCCCCGTCATCATGGGCCGTCGTGCCTGCCGGCCGGCGTGCGCTGTCGTGGTGCCGGGTGCAGGCGACGCAGGCCAGCGGCCCCAGCAACATCATGAGGGCGGCTGTCAGGGCTTGTGGCCCGCAAACGCCCATGTTATGCAGGAACCTCACGTATGGGCCGCGTAGTCGGCGGCCGTTGGCCTTCGAAGAGGGGAAACTCATGCTCCGAATCTCCATGGTATCGTTTTTCGCGATGGCTTCCCTGGCGTCAGGTGCGGCTCTGGCTCAGGGCCAGGCTCTGCCGCCGATGAAGGTCAACCTGCCGCCTTCACCCAGTTTTAATGTGTCGAGTGCGCCGGTCCAGTATCCGACCGGCGAGGTGTCGGTGTTTGGTCTGCGCAAGCAGAAAGACAAGTACATGGACAAGGACGTGCGGGTCAAAGCCTATCTGACTGAGGTCTACGAGTGCCCGCCCGAGTTGCGCAAGTGCAACGACGCGCTCTTCGAGAAGCAGAAGGCCGAGAAGAAGAAGGCCATGAAGAAGGGAGGCGACGCCCTGACAGCGCCGGTCGCGGTTGACCGGGCAGGTTGCCGGCCTTGCGACCAGCCGCACTTTTTCGTCGCGGATAGTCCGGGCACCAAGCGCGAACGCGCGCTTCTGGTGGCCGACTACCCCATCAAGGACTGGGACACCGGCGATCTCAAGCCACTGACCGTCAAGCCGGGCGAACAGGTCATTGTGACTGGCACCTTCTCCATCAACTCGATCACCGGGTTTGCCGCGTCCAACGGGCTTATCATCCACAAGAAATTGCAGGATCTGCAAGGCAAGGTACTGGCCGAGGGCAATGCGGTCCTGCCCCCCGAGGCGCAGAACATCCAACTCGAAGGCCAGTCGCCTGAGGTGGTGGGCTGGGCCGCGCACCAGAAGGGCGGCGAGAGCCAACCCAAGGGCGACAAGTCGGTTCCGGGCGGGAAGAAGAAGTAGAACCTGTCAGTGTGCCGCGCCCCAGTTTGCGCCTGCGTGCACGTCGACCACCAGGGGGACGCACAGGGCGTAGGCTGACTCCATCACGCCCTTGACCCAGGCGGAAAAAGCTGCGACCTCATCGGTCTTGACTTCGAATACCAGTTCGTCGTGAACGGTGAGCAGCAGGCGCGCGTCGGGGAAGCGCACCATTTCTCGGTCCACGCGGATCATGGCCAGCTTGAGCAGATCGGCGGCCGAGCCTTGGATGGGCGTGTTGCGCGCCATGCGCTCGGCGTAGTTGCGTTCCTGGGCCCGGCTCGACTTGATCTGCGGCAACGCCCGCGTGCGTCCCAGCAGGGTGGATACCGAGCCCGTGCGTCGGGCCTCGGCGATGGTCTCGTCCATGAACTGGCGGACGCGCGCGTAGCGCTGGAAGTAGCGTTCGATGTAGGAGTGGGCGTCGGCGCGCGGGATGTGCAGGGCCTGGGCCAGCCCGAAATCGGTCTGCCCGAAAACCAGGCCAAAGTTGATGGCTTTGGCGATGCGGCGTTGCTCGCCGCTGACCGCATCCAGGGCCACGTTGAAGACCTCGGCGGCGGTACGTCGGTGAATGTCCTGGCCGGCGGCAAAGGCGTCGAGGAAGGCCGGATCCTGAGAGAAATGCGCCAGCACGCGCAGTTCGATCTGCGAGTAGTCGGCCGACACGATCTGGTAACCGGGATCAGCCACGAAGGCGTTGCGGATGCGATGGCCCAGCTCGGTACGGATGGGGATGTTCTGCAGATTGGGATCGCTGGAAGACAGACGGCCGGTGGCTGCCACGGCTTGGTTGAAGGTGGTGTGCAGGCGGCCGGTGCGTGGGTCGACCAAGGCTGGCAGGGCGTCGATGTACGTGCCCTTGAGTTTGGTCAGGCCGCGATACTCGACCACCTTGGCCGGTATCGGGTGCAAGGCGGCCAGTTCTTCCAGGACGTCGGCGTCGGTGGACGGGCCGGTTTTGGTCTTGCGGAGCACGGGCAGGCCCAGCTTGCCGAACAGGACCTCGGCCAGTTGTTTGGGCGAGCCGATGTTGAAGGGCGTACCCACGGCCTGATGAATCTGGTGTTCTAGGGTCTCGATAGCCCGGGCGACCTCGTTGCCCAGTTGGCGGAGGAAGTCGCAGTCGAGCCGGATGCCCCAACACTCGATGCGCGCCAGCACAGAAACCAGCGGCAGCTCGACCTCACGGTAGATTTTGGTCAGGCCCAGGGGCTCCATCGCCTGCTCCTGGCGTCGGGCCAGGGCCAGCGCGGCCCAGGCTTCGCTGCACAGGTGGAGGCTGGCCTCTTCAACAGGAACCTCACCGGCCGGCCGCGCGCTGCGTCCGCTTCCCAGCCACGTCGGCCGCGGGGTCACCTCCCCTGCCCCATCCGCGGCAGCCAGATCCGGCAACTCATACGGCGCGCTCCCGGCGTCCAGCAGATACGCGGCCAGCAAGGCATCCCCGGCCAGACCGCCCAAGGCAAGACCACGCACGCGCAAGAGCACGTCGAAAACTTTGGCGTCATGCATGTACTTGCGAATCTCCGGGGACGCCAAGACTGGGCCGAGCGCTGCCAAGACTTCGGCGGCAGGCAGCATGCCCGGGCCACCCAAAACCCGATGCCCAACCGGCAGGTAGAAACGAGCCCCGTTGGGCAACGCAAAGGCCAGCCCCACAAGGGCCGCACGCGGCTGCGGCGCACCCTCAGCCAGCACGGCCACGCCGCAGGCCTGCGCGGCGCGAATGGCCGCGCAAAGACCATCGAGGCCGGCGCGATCAGCGATGATCTCCGGCGGCGAAGGGGTTGCGGCGATCGCAGGCGCCGCATCTGGCACGGGAGCACTCACTTTCAGTTTTCCGGCCGCGACGCCCGACGCGCCCGCGTGCGGTTGCTTCTTGGCTGATGCCACGGGCACGGCCGTCGGCTCCGCGCCTCCTGCCCGCGCCTCATCCAACTGCGCGAGCAGCCGCGTGAACTCGAGCTCGCCGAACAGCGTGCGCAAGCGGGCGCGATCGGGCTCGGCGCGCGCAAATCCCCCCACGTCGCGGCCCAGCGCCACATCCTCGCGCAGGCGGACCAGCTTGCGCGAGATCTCGATGGCGTCACGGCTCGAAGCGATGGCCTGACCCTTCTTGCCCTTGATCTCGGCCACGTGTTCGAGCACGCCATCGAGCGAGCCATACTGGCTGATAAGATCGGCCGCTGTCTTGGGCCCGATGCCAGCGACGCCGGGCACGTTGTCCACGCTGTCGCCCATCAGGGCGAGCAGGTCACCCAGCCGATCAGGCGGAACGCCAAACTTCTCCTGCACTTGCGTCGGTCCCAGCAGCTTGTTCTTCATCGTGTCGAGCAGCTGGATCCGCTCGGAACAGAGCTGCATGAGATCCTTGTCCGACGAGCAGATCACGACTCGCAAGCCCGCCCCCACAGCTTGTCGCGCCAGGCTGGCGATTGCATCGTCGGCCTCGACCCCCGGCAGTGAAAGGGCGGGCAGCCCGAACGCGTCCACCACCTGGTGGGAAAGGTCGATCTGCGCAACCAGGTCTGGGGGCATGGGCGGACGGTTGGCCTTGTACGCGGGGAAGATCTCGTCGCGGAAGGTCGGCCCCGGCGCGTCGTAAACCACGCATAGGTGGGTGGGCCGCCACTCGCGCTCGATACGCAGCAGCATCTGGCACAACCCGTACACCGCGCCGGTGGGCACGCCCCGGCTATTGGAAAGGGGCGGCAGGGCGTGAAAGGCGCGGAACAGGAAGTTGAGCGCATCTACGATGTAGAGCGTGCCATCCATGGTGTAAAGGAAACTACTACGAACCAGGCTGCAATTCCGCTTCACCATTGGTTTTTCGGGTTAGTCTGAAGAGGCACGTGGCGTCCTCTGTCCGGCGAAGAATTTTCAAGTGGAGCGGCATCGTGCTGGCCAGCCTGCTGGGCCTGGTCAGCCTGGCCGTGACGGGCGCGGTGTTGCTTCTGCAGGGCGAACGCATGGGCACCTTTGTGGCCAAGGTCTTGCCCGAGATGCGCGGCAAGCTGGAGTTTCGGTCGATTCGCTGGCCGGCGCGCCTCCTGGTCGACATCCTGGCCAAACGCCCCACCCCGTTTTCCGTCGATGGCGTGAAGTTCTTCGACCCTGAGGGCACCGTCGTGGTGGACGTTCCCCACCTTGACGTCAAGATCGAGCTGTACCAGCTCATCAACGGCGCCGGCCTCTTCATGCACGACCTAGAGGTGGGACCGAACTCCTACTGGCGCTTTGGTCGCATGAAGAAGACCAAGAAGGGCATCGGCTTTCTGGCCACGTTCGATCCCAAGCATCCCTCGCCTCCTGCGCCGCCGGACGCCAAGCCGGAGAAGGGCTTCTCGGTTCGCATCTTCAACGCCCAGCTCAACGGCTTGCGGGTGGTGTTCGATTTTCCACATGTCTGGGGTTTCGACCTACGCGATCTGCACGCGCCCGCATGGCTGCAGGTTGAAGACGGTTTCTGCGGCTGGGAAGCCGTGGGCGTTGAAGCCCGCGGGGGCGGATACCTGACCGTGCTCGACCAGGTGCTGCCGTTTGACAGCGTGAAGGTGAAGCAGGTCGCCACCTTGCGCGAGTATTCCGACGACATTTTCCTCGATCTGACCGCGGGCAAGACCGGGCGCTCCACCCTGGTGGGGAAAGGTTTCTTCAACGGCATCTATGCCGCCGAGTCGGTGTCGGCGATTCACATGCACGCCGAATTCCACGAGGCCGCGGATGCCCTGAACGCCGTGCTGAAGCCGATGAACATCCCTGGGCTTCATATCGGCGGCGCAGATGCCCGCGTGACGGCGGATCTCATCGGGCCCTACGTCAGCATCGCCATCAACACCGATATCTCCGGCACGGATGCCGCCTACGATCAGTACGCTCTACAGAATCTGGTACTGCGCGCCGGCATGCAGTTCGATCCCAACTCCAAGGCATCGGCGCCCAACACCAAGCTGGAAGAGTTGTCGTTCTCGCCGCCGGGCGGGGGGCGGTTCTTGGCCAAGGCGGAACTGATGGTCCCAAAGTTTAGGACACAGCTTCGCTTCGACCATTTCACAGTGGACAGCTACCTGCCTCCGGGGCTGCGCAAACTCGCCGCGGGCAAACTGCACGGCGGACTATCAGCGACCGCAGAATTCGACGAAACGATGTCCGCGGTCAAGCGGGGAACGTTGAGTGGCTTGGACCTCTCCTTCCAGCGAACAGGCAAGAAGTTGGCCCTGCCTGACTCGTTTCGGATAAGCGGCCAAGCCACCGCTTCGCCTTCAGAGGTCAGCACATCGGGCCTTCACATCGAAGCGCCAGGCGCCGGCGTCGACGTGAAGGGCAAGGTCGAATTGGCCAAGCACCTGCTGGCCCTTGGCTTGCGCGCGGGCAGCACGAATCTGCCGCGCCTGTTCGCCTCTCTGGGCGTGCCGCCCTTGGCGCAGCAGGCGTCCGTGGCAGTAGACCTGACCGGCACGATGGATCAACCGCGCGCCAGCGGTCAGATCGAGGTCAAGGGCATCGGCGGCATGGATGGTATCCCCTCGGTGCCGTCGTTCGAGACAAGGTTCCACCTGCAGGATGGTGCGCTGCACGTGGATTCCCTGGCCGCCCAGGTAGCCGGCGGCACTCTGGCTGGCAGCGGAACGCTCAAGCTGTTCGAAAGGACTTTGCAGCACATGCTGCGGTCGCCAGACCTGGAATTTCGCCTGCAAGGCAAACAGATTGCTCTGGAGTCGCTGATCGCGGGCGGTTTGGTGACCGGCAGGATCGCCTTCGAGGTGACGGCCAGCGGCCCGCTCCGCCAACCGAGGATTCGCTTCAAGATGCCGGCTGGGATGACCGCGTCTGTGCTCGGGCAAAGTTGGCAAGTCGGTGGCATCGACCTGGAGGTGGACCAGGAGGGCGCGGTGATACGCCTGCTGCAGGCAAGCGGCAAGACGGGCGGCGAGATTCAAATCGAAGGCCACATGCGCTTTGCCCCCAAGGCCATGCCGATCGAATGGCACATCAAGATCACCGACCTGCCCGTGGCCGCGGTGCTGGCGGCTGCCCGGGTTGACCTGCCGGCGGTCGGCCGTTTGTCCGTCGATTTGCGCCTGTCAGGCAGCACCGAGGCCCCGCTGGTCGAGGGCACCATCGGGCTCGCCGGCGTGACCGTCATGGGCGTGGCGCTGGGCGATGGAATCCTGACCTTGAGCGCGATCGGGGCCGGCGTTGCTGTCAAGGGCACGCTCTTCAATCGCTTCACCGTCGACGCAACCGCCCAGCTCAGCTCCGCTGGCCTGCGGGCCGCGGGCAGCGTGGCCTTCTCCCACCTGGTGCTGGAAGACCTGGCCCTGCAACTTCGGGGCGGTCGCGAGAGCGCGGAGTTGGTTGGTCAACTGAGGGATCTCGACGCGCACGCCGTCCTGTCAGGACAGATCGGGCTCGAGCTGCAGCCTGGAAGGCCTCTCGCTATCCAGGCCGTGCTCACCGAGATCGCGGCATCTATCAGCCAGGAAATCGTCGAACCTGGCGGTCAGGTTTCAACCCATCGGATCGGCCTGCAGAACGACGGTGATCTACGGGCCACGCTGGCGGGCGATCACATCGCGCTGGAACAGGCGCGCTTCATCAGCGACGGCGGGCGCTTCAGCGTGACGGGCGAGCTGGAGGGCGAATCGCTGCGTGCCGCGCTCTCGGGCCAACTCAATCTGGAATTCCTGCAACCGCTCTTGCGCAAGAAACTCCAGAAACTGGGGGGCGCGATCAGTTTGGAGGTGAAGGTGTCTGGGACCACGAAGAAGCCTCTCGTGGACGGCACCCTTGCTATCGCTCGCCCTGTTAATGCGGTGCCCGCCGGCTTTGGTTCTGCGATCGCTGTGCCGTCGGGCGCGGTCCACCTGCAATCGGATGTGGTGGAACTCAAGGGTCTGGCGGTATCAGTTGCCGGGGCGACGTTACGTTTGAGCGGCCGCGCAAGCCTGGGCGCCAACTTCGTGCCCAGAAGCTTGGCCTTGCAAGCCAACGGAGAGGTGAGCGCCTCGTTGCTGGAGTCGTTGGTGCCCGACGCCGTATCGGACGTGTCCGGCAGCGCGCGCATCGACGCCAAGGTTTCGGGGACGCTGGACCAGCCCAATGTTTCGGCGCGCATCGATCTGGGCGAGATCCAGATGCGCTTACGCGGCATCAGCGGCCGAGTGGCCGTCGAGAGCGGCACCATCGAGCTGTCGAGCCACGAGCTGCTCCTGCGTGAGGTCAAAATACGCATTAACGACGACGGGCGCTTGCTGATCGGCGCCGCCGGGGTACGCCCCGGCCGCATGCACATCGTGAGCCTGCGCCCCAAGTTGGTGCTGGGCAAGGTAGACCTTCCACTAGAGGGCGTGCGCCTGGTCTACCGTTCCCCGGGCCTCGAGATTGACGATCTTTCCTTCACGCTGGATCTGATCGGCGACTTGCATAACTCGCTCAGCCTGGGCGGCGATGTCCGTCTGGTCTCTGGGAGATACATCCAAGATTTCAATGTGCGCAACTTGATGCTCACCCCGCGCATCAACGAGTCCGATTCGCGTCCCTTCTGGGAGGGTGTGCCCCTGCTCGAAAACCTGGGTCTCAATCTGCGCGTGCGCACTCTGGGCGACGGCTTCATGGTGCAGAACAACCTGGCGACGGAAATCTACCTGCAAGTCGATTTGCTCGTGGGCGGAACCCTCTCGTCACCCACCCTGGCCGGGGACGTGCGGCCCACCGACGGGCGGTTTCACATTCTGGGGCTACGCGGCGATTTTGACATCACGCCCAACGTAAACCACATCACCTTTGTCCCCACCAAATCGCTGGCTGCGGGCGATACCCCCGAGCTCAACATCGACGCCACAAATCTCCTGACCGACGCTTCTGAGAACGAGCACACGGTTCAGATACGCATCACCGGCCCCATCAACCAGGCAGCCATTGACCTGTCGACCACCGCCGGCCTCGACCGCAACCAGACCCTGATGTTGCTGCTCTCCGGGCGGACCACTGAGGACATCGGCACGGGAGGACGCACCATCGGCATCAACACCCAGAGCGGACTCGACATGATGGGCCAGGCTTCGCGCGATGCCGTGTCGAATCTGGTCGGACCTTACATCGACGACACCCTGCAAACTCTGACCGGCCACAAGCTGAATCTGCGTCCAACGGTGGGTGCCGACGGTTTCGAGGTGAAGGCGCTGGCGCGCGCGAGCCGCGAATTTACCCTGGAGCTGTCCTATCTTCGGGGCTTTCAGACTCAGGTGCGCTATCGAGCCCAGGCCAATGCCTGGTTGCGGGACTACCTCACGGCCCGCCTCATTGGCGAGCAACTCAACTACTCGCCCCAGCAGGGAATTAACGATTCAGTGGGAAGTCTGAAGTTGGAGATGACCATCGACTACCCAATCCGGTTCATGGGTCTGCCATGACCGGAATCTGCCAATCCACTCGCTGAGATCGTGTTGAAGCCCTTGTTCCGAAAGACTACCGACGCTGCGCTTGTTGCGGTCTTGCTGACCGCGAGCCTTGCGGCCATCGCGCGCGCGCAGGACGCGCCCTCGCTGCTGCCGGATGCGCGCACAACGACCTCGGCGCTACCCATTGTTTCCGTCTCTATAGAGGGCTCGACCGACCCCGCCGGACGCATCGAAAGCTTGGTGGCCACCATTGCCCCGTTGCATGCGCCCTTTATCGAGTCCGGCGAAGCCGATCGGGTCGGGACACCTATAGGGACGGCTCCCCGTCTCAAGAATCTGCTCAAAGTTGTGGGCTATCAGGCTGAGATTGGCGTCCAGACGGAGGCCGGCGGAGTGCGCCTGCAGATTCGTCTACGAGCCTTCGATCGCGTCCGTCAGATCTTCGTTTCGGGCAACCAGCCGACCTTCCGTCAGGGCGTGCGCCAGGAAGAGATCCTCCGGCAGCTCAGCATTCGCAACGGGCAAGCCCTGCCCCCGGCGGGAGAGCAGCGCGACGCTTTTCTCGACGCCGAGGCAGTGCGCGTGCGCGACTACCTGCGCACGCAGGGCTTTCAGGACGCAGAAGCTCACATCGTTGCACACGCGACCAACACCGTCCCGGCTAGGGTCAATTTGGACGTGCGGGTGAAACCAGGGCCGGGCTACCCGTTGGGCAAGATAACCGTGACCGGCAGCCGCGCCATTCCCGCCGGCGATATCGCGGACGGCTTTCGCCATCTGAATTTGCACTTGGACTGGCCCTGGCTGTGGCTGCGCCACGCACCATTCCGCCGCAACATCTTGCGCATCGACGAGACGGCTCTCGCCCAGCGCTATGCCAAGCACGGTTATCCCGGCGCACGTGTCACCGATGACTTTGACCCCAATTCGAGCGTGGATCACAACGAGAAGGAGGTGCACCTGGGCATCCAGGTCAAAGAGCACCGGCGCATCGAGCTGGCCTTTGAGGGCAATCACTCACGGTCCGCGGGCGCGCTGACGGGCGACGTCGCCGCCCTGGCGCACGGCGTGTACGACGACGTTGACGCGGCCGAGGGTGCAGAAACGCTCGAGAAGTCCTACCGCCAGCGGGGTCACATGCTGGTCAAGATTACCTGGCGGCGCGAGCGCATCGACGAGGACGCTGACCGCATCGTCTTCGCCATTGATGAAGGGCCGGTTCTGAAAGTGCGCGGGGTGGAGTTCGTGGGCAACCACAAGGTGTCGTCCTCAACTCTGGCGGAAGAGATTCGAACCAAGGAGTTCCCGTTCCTGGGCGCTCTTGGCTTGGGCGAAGGGGGCTTCGCGACCCCGCGCCAGATCGAACTCGACGTGCAGAGCCTGGCCGACTACTACGAGAGTATCGGTCGCCCGGGAAGCAAAGTGTGCGCTGAGATCGCTCCGGCGCCAGACCAGTGGCGGCCGGCGCCCACAGGCGCCAAGGCCGTCATCCCGCGCGAAGACGAGCCGCTGTGGCGAAAGGCCAACGCGCTTTTCGTGCGTTTCCTCATTGAGGAAGCCCCCCTGGTGTGGGTGGCGGACATGCGTTTCGTATCCGCCGCCCCCGCCGTGCCTGTGCCCCGCGACGACCTCTTTTTGCGAAAGTCGCTGCGTACGGTGATAGGAGCGCCCTACCAACCGGCGATCGTGCGCCGCGATGAAGAACGACTCAAACGCCTGATGGGTGACGAAGGCTATCGCAACGCTAGCGTCGAGTCCCACATCGAGCGAGAGAGCGATCACGTCACCATCACATGGAAGATCAAGCTGGGCTCGCAGGTTCACGTGGGCCCCGTGTTCGTGCGGGGAAATTTCCTGACTACGGAAGGCACGATCATGACCTGGGCCGAGCTGCGTCCGGGTTCCTTGCTGACCACGCGGGCCGTGGAACGGGCCCAGCGCAATTTGGCCATGATCCAGCTATTCAGCAACCCGAACCCGGTCAGCTTCCCCAGCGAAAGCCCACAGCAACCGGTGGTTCCCATGGTCATCGAAGTGGAAGAACGGCACGATCACTTCGGCATTGTGACCATCGGTGGCGGCATCTCCACCGACCAAAAATCCCCCACCTCGAGCTTTCCCGTGGGTGGATACGCGGCGCTCGGCTACGAGCACCGCAACCTCTTCGGTCACGGCTGGACCTTGACCGCACAGACAGCCCTTGGCCTATCGCTTAGCCGGGTGAACGCTAGCTTTTTGGATCCACGTTTTTTCGGTTCGCTCTTCCGCCTGGAGATCGGCGGCAACTACCTGCGCCAGGCCACGGTGCGTCTGGGCGATCTGCGTTCGGGCGCGACCTTTATCGGATTTGCCCGTGAGATGTTCCCCGGTGTCGATGCCAACGTCCGCTACAACTTTCGCGACACCTTCCACACAGAATTTCTCGCGCGGGGCGCGGGTGCCGACGAGGATGAAAGCACGGTCAGCATCGGCACCTTGGTGGGCAGCTTCAGCACGGGCATCGAGTGGCAGCGGCTAGACAATACCCTGGTGCCGACCCGTGGCTTCAAGGTCGGAGTGGGGGCAGAGCTGGCCCTGCCTCGCTTCTCGTTCGACCTAGGCTCTGACTCATTCGTCAAGCTGAGCGGCCATTCGTTCGCGGTGGTGCCACTGCTGTCGTGGCTCAGCCTGCGCCACAGCCTGCGCTACGACCAGGGGTTCCCGCTTGCGGGCGCGTCACTTCTGCCCCGGGTGGAACGCTTTTTCGCTGGCGGTGACACAACCGTACGCGGATACGATCTAGACCGCCTGCTGACCGAAATTGTGTACGTGCCGATTGCGCCCGGGGTATTCGGCGTCCGGTACCAGCCGGTGGGGGGCAATCTGCGGATCGTGCAGAACATCGATCTGCAGTTCCCCATCTTGCGTCCCTGGTACGGGTCGGTGTTTCTCGATAGCGGCGTGGTGGCTTTCTCGTTCGATGGGCTGTCAGCCTCGGCCTTTCGCCACGGGCTCGGGTTCGCGCCCTTTGTCTTCAAACTGCCAATCGGCGATCTGAGCCTCGCCTTTGCCATCCCGCTCAACCCGAAGCCCGGCGACAGCTCATGGCGGTTCCACCTGAACGTTGGATTGATGTTTTGAGATTGCCAGAGACTACTTCTGCGCCACGTACGCGATTACGCCATGCTTCTTTTCGAACGCCAGCTTGCCGCCGATGGCGTCTTTGGCGGTGGCGAAATCGCCCACGCGCACGCGGTACCATGTGCCCTTGCCCGGGATCTCGGAAACCACCAGGTAGGTCTTCTCAGAGCCAAACTTCGCAGCAAACGCCTCTGCTTCGCCACGGTTTTGGAACGAGCTGAGCTGCAGGGTGAAGTGCACCTTGCCCTTGGCCGAGTCGGTAGCTGCGGCGCCAATTGCCGGGGCGGGCACATTTTTCGACGCCACAGGCGCCTTTTCAGCGGGCTGCTGCACGACCGGCAACGCAGCAAGTGCCTTGCTCGGCGCGGGGGCCGCGGGCTTGGGCGCACTGGCCGGGGCAGCCGCGGCCACAGATTTTCCAGCAGGGAGGGGGGCTTTGGCCTTGGCGGTCTCGGCCGGGTTTCCGTCGAGCGAGGCAGTCAACTTGCCGCTCGCTTTGGTCAAAGCTTTTTCCGGTTTGGCCGAAGCCGTCTTGTTCCGCTCACCGTTCTTGGCCGTCTCCGTTGACTTGCCAGCCTCGACAACTTGACTGGACTCGCTCTTGCCCGAATCCGTCGTCCTGGGTTCGATCAGTTTCAACTCGCTCTGCTTCGCGCTGCTTTGGGCGTTCTTCCCGCCGAAGAGGGCCTGCGGGAAGGTCACCGCCGGCGTCTGGGTGGGCCGGGGCGTGGTCGCGACCTTGTCGAGCAGGGCCAGCGGGTCCTCCACCTCGGGCGCGACCGCGCGGCCGCGTGACTCCAGCCGCTTGCCCACCACGACGCCCAGCACGAAGAGCAGACAGGCAACCAACGCGCTGCCAAAGAACAGAAAGAAGACCTGACGATTGTCGAGGCGGACTTCGATCTTGTCCCGCCAGCGTTCGACGTCGCGAAGGCCTCGTTGATCCATCGTGGCACCGGAAGTGTAACCCATGCTTTGTTCCAGCGAAAAAGAGGGTAGACGTGGCGCTACGCCGCGTCCTCGCCCTCACCGCCTATGCGTTTCATCACGGTCGGCGCCGAGACCCCCAGAAGGCCCAGCGCGGTCTCGATCACCTGCCGGATGGCCTCGACCCAGTGCAGGCGCGCTGCGGTTTTTTGCCAGTCCCAGGTCGCGCGCCAATTGCCCACGCGCTGGCGTTCCTGGGGCAGAACCGAGTCGCCGTGGACTTTCTGCAGGCGGGTGTAGGTGCTCTGAAATTCGCCCGCAATCTCGCCGAGGAACGACACCAATCGGTGCGGCTCGCGCGCCGCGGCTGCATCCTCGACGAAGTCAGGGAAATCGGACAGCCGGCGCAGCAGTGCAATCTCCTCTGGCAGGCTCAATCGCCCGAAAAGCTCAGCCGAGGGCGGCAGGCGCGGGGCTTCCAGTTCAGACGCGCGTCGCAACAACGAGGCGCAACGGGCATGGGCGTACTGGGCGTAGTACACGGGATTATCCATCGACTGGCGCTTGGCCAACTCAAGATCAAACTCCAGCGGCGTGTCGTGTCGACGCATCAGATAGAAGAAGCGCGTGGCATCGCGGCCGATCTCGTCGATCACCTCGTCGAGAGTCACGAACTCCCCTTCCCGCTTGCCCATGGCAACCGGTTTGCCGTCGCGCAACAAACTCACCATCTGAATGAGCAAGACCGAGAGCCGGTTCGGGTCATGCCCGAGCGCTTTCAAGGCCGCCTGCATGCGCGGCACGTGGCCGTGGTGATCGGCGCCCCAGATGTCACACAGCTCATCGAAACCGCGTTCGATCTTCTTGCGGTGGTACGCGATGTCCGCCAGCAGGTAGGTGGGCAAGCCGTCGGATTTGATCACCACCCGGTCTTTGTCATCGCCCCACAGCACCGTGGTTTTCAACCACACGGCATTGTCGCGCCGATCGATGAAGCCGGCTTGCTCGAGCACAGCCAGGGTGCTCGACACCTCGCCGCTGTCGTGCAAGGCCCGCTCGCTCTGCCACACGTCGAAGCTGACGTCGAATCTGGCCAGGGTGCCACGGATCATGTCCATGCAGCGGCCGATGGCGAACTGCTTGATGGGCTCCATGTCTGCCGGAGGGTCGGCCCCGACGAACCGTCCTGCCTCGCGTTCAAGCAGCTCACGCCCGAGATCCCGGATGTAGTCGCCGCGGTAGCCGTTCTCGGGGAACGCCACCTCAGGCACGATCACGCCTGTCCAGTCCTCGCCTCGCGCAGCCTCCATGTAGCGGGCCCACACCGAGAGCGCCAGCATAGCGACCTGGTTGCCGGAGTCGTTGACGTAGTACTCGCGCAACACATCGTAGCCTGCGAAGCGCAGCAGTCGGGTCAGCGAATCGCCGACCGCGGCGTGCCGACCGTGGGCAAAATGCAACGGACCGGTCGGGTTGGCCGACAAGTATTCAACCAGGACGCGCGGTGACTGCCTCGGTTCTCCCCGTCCCCAGCGCCCCTCTGCGGCCAGGATGTCGAGCAGCCGCCGCTGCCAGAACGCATCGGACAGACGCACATTGATGAAACCGGGTCCCGCCACCGACACCTCTGATAGGTCCTCGCCACCCGCAGCCAACAGGCGTTCCACGATGATCTCAGCCAAGGCACGCGGCGGTTTTCCAGCGACCTTTGCGAGAGCTAGGGCCGTGTTGGTCGCGTAGTCGCCGTGCTCAGGGCGCTTGGGTCGCTCGATTGGAATGCTCTCCGGAACAGCTGGCAGAAGGCCTTCGCCCTTGGCCTGCTCCACGGCAGTCTGGAAAAGAGCGCGAACCGTACTTCGAACACTGAAGGTCATTTACCCACACTGTAGGGCCAAGTCTTACAAACTGTCAATTTCGGTTACTCGCGTGGGGAGCCCGCCGGCTGTGCCGGCGGCGAACCATCGCGGGAGGGTTTGGGAACCCTTCGAGGGTTCCCATGTAATCGCGTGGGGAGCCCGCCGGCTGTGCCGGCGGCGAACCATCGCGGGAGGGTTTGGGAACCCTTCGAGGGTTCCCATGAAAGTAGTCGCGTGGGGAGCCCGCCGGCTGTGCCGGCGGCGAACCATCGCGGGAGGGTTTGGGAACCCTTCGAGGGTTCCCATGTAATCGCGTGGGGAGCCCGCCGGCTCCCTCGGCGCTACTGGATCTGGAACGGGGTGGTGCCGCTCTGGGCCGGGTCGAAGGTGGTCACAGCGCTGTCGCCCTTGCGGGCGTTGATGCGCACGATCTGACCGCGGCTGTTTGGCGTTAGCGCAGTGCGCCCCTGGTCCAGGACGTACACATAGGGATACGAAATCTGACTGGTGGAGTCAGTCATCAAGGGACTGTCGGGCAGTATGGTCGGCCCGGTGAAGATGTGGATGGGCTGGGTCAAGGCGATCTCATACGACGGGAGAGCGACGGTAACCGGGATGAAGCCGCCTATGAGGTTCAGGCTCGTCGTCAGGCTGTCGCCGCCATATTGGTCCAGATTGGTGAGTACGAAACGCATCTGCGGATTTTGGAAAATGGCCTTTGTTGATTTCTGAGGCGTGCTGCTCGTGGCCCCCTCGTCGTAGTTGAAGTCTTGGTACAAGCACGGATTTGGGTCGGGTGGCGCAACGGGTGAGTATGGAGGGTTAGGTGTCCCAGGGGTCGCCTGCCCGAACAGCGCCAATTCTGTGTTCGTTTTGTCCGTCCTCGTCTTGCCTGTGGAATCAGTCGTGACGCTATCGACCGGCACGATGCCATCAATCGTCGCGCATGCAGGCGCTGACAGGAAAATCCGGTTTGCCAGGGCTGGAGCGCGGTTGGGATCGAGCTGGCACTGGCCGTTGATGACTGTTGTGGTCTTGAGGTCCGGCAGCGAGCTGCCTGAGACTAGGAAGCTGGTGCCGGCACTCACGTGGTACCGGTTGCTCGGCTGGGGCCAGCAGGCTAGACCCAAAGGAGGAGGAAGGGCCAGGGGAGGCGCCTCGACGCAGTATCGAGCCCCTGTTTCGCCGGGTAGGCGGGGCCCGAGAGAGCTGGGGATGACTTCGCATACGAAACCCGGGCGGCAGTCCCGATCGGCATCCTGCAGCGTCGCCCCACCCGCTGGGGAGCGGCCACAGGCTTTCACACAACGCTTGAAGTTCTCGCCCGGCCACACCTGTTGCCACTGGAAGCCTGGATTCGTCCCCGAAACTCGGTGCGCGGCAGTGGGTTGGCATTCCGCATCGTTGCCAGTGTCGGTCGCGGCTACGCGATTGAATGCCGTCTTGGGCACTTCGTCCAGGTGCAAGCCGAGGGTCAGGTGAGTAGGCGTCGCCGCGAGGACTTCGTAGCGGCGTCGGCTGCCCATGAAGCGGGCGCACGCGTCGACCAGGTCCTGTTTGGCGGTCTTGGGCAGGCACAGGCCCGTCGCACCTCCGATCGGCTGATGGCATGTAAAGAATTCCTGTGGGCTGCAGTCGGTGTCGGCGGTGCATCCTGGCAAGACCACCAGATCGCCCGTGACTACGCCGTTGGCGCAGAAGTCGGCTCCCACATCGTCCAGGGCACCGGCCGAGGTGCCCGTCGTCGTTTGATCCTGGAGCGTGCCCGAGCTGCGCGCCGTGCTGGGGAGAGTGGCTTCCCAGGCGATGGTGAATGCGCGCGACACGTAGGTCGCCTGGTACGGGAAATTGACCCAGTAGTTCGTGGTGGTGTTGATCGAGTTCCCCCTCGCGGGCGCCGAGGAATCGTTCTCCACTTCCTCCAGTCGGGGGCCACTTGTCGAAGACAGAATGGGCGTGGTCGGGAACAAGAGGTCGGACGCGACCGGTGTGCGCAGCGGCGGCGTGGAGGACAGGGCCAGGGTGTCGGCCGTGTACTGGCCGGTCGCGCGGAGCTCGCGGAACGAGTGAGTCAGGGTGTTGTCTTCGTTGATGACCACGGTCGATTGGGCATCGGCCAGCGTGGTGGGCGCGAGGTTGAGAATGTAGACGGCGTCATTCGAGGCGAGCAAGAACGCGAACTGGCCGGAAAGCGTCGAGGGATTCTTTTGGATGCCAGCCGCAGTCACCGGTAAATCGACGACCGCGATGTCGCGCGCAATGGGCGGCGCCGCGGTACGAACCGGAAGCGTGGGAATGCGAATTCCAGGCCCCTGGGCGAGCGGCCGCCGCGCCGCGGGGTTGACCGGGAAGCACCCAGTATTGGCCGGCAGTTTGGCCCGATCAGGTTCGACGTTGACGTCGCATTCCTGTTCCGGCTGCACGCCGACGTTCACCACACGGACTGATCCGTCGCGCGCAAAGGCATAGAGGAACCGGCCCCGCCCAGCGAGGAAACTCCCTTGGCTGTCGATCACGCTGCCGTCGGCCAGGGTGATCGACACGGGGTTGAAGGGGTCGACTGAGAGACGCAAGTGATCAATCCCGATTGCTCCTGGCTCGAGCGCGATGTGCCCGCCGCCAGCCGGTATGACCAGGGCACCGTCCACGACGTCCAAGGCCGTGAGGAAGTCGTCGGCAGCGCTGGCCCCCACGTACACGCGGCTGCTGTCTGGAAGCAGGGCCAACGCGCCCACGGCCAGAAGTGAACTTGTTCCCACGTCCACTGCGCCCTGGTCGGCTTCGCCAGCATCGGCGGGCGCGGCCGCCCCCTCCCCATCATCCACCACGGTCCCCGCGTCTGCGACGGTCGAAGGCGCGCAATCTGCTGGACAATTCGGTTCATCGCCTGCGGAGATGACCCCGTCGGGACGGATGAAGACCGAGTCCTTGATGGTCCCCGACGGCATGTCAAGCAACGCGACCAGGTCACAGGACGGAAAGGTCACCAAAGCCGGCGGGGCTTGCTCGGCCTGGCACAGTCCAACTTTGGATAGCAAGAAGACGATTTCCTTCGGACCGGCATTGAGTGGGCGCCCGGATCTTGTCTTCGGCACCACCCGTGTCACCGGACTGCCGACTCCGGTCGCGGGTTCAGCCGGGCTGAACAGCAGTGATGCCAGCAAGCGCGACGGATCAACCAGCCCGAGATCACAGGAATCGCGGTTGGCACTGGCGACCCAGCAGCCATCCGCACTGGCAGCCAGCGACTCAGGCATGGATCCGACGGGCACCATGTTGAAACCAAACACGCCCGGATCGAGGTCGACGAGACGGCCTTTGTCGATATCCACCGCAGCCATCTCGCCACGGGCAGTGTTGGTCACGAGAGCGAAGGTGCCCAATTGCCGCGACGACGTGCCCGCCGGCTGGATCACCGGGTCCTTCTCGCCCGGCGGGTGGCAGACACGCATGGGCCGGCCGGTAAGGGTCCCGGTGTCGGAATCGATCGCCAGACACACGAACCCCATGTCGCCAGGCCGCTCCAGGTTGCGTGCGGGTATGACAGTTGGCGTGGCACTGCACGCGCCAAACAAGCCACAGAACACTATCGTCGGACCGACTCGCAATCTCATTGCGTATCCGCGTGGGGGAAGCCGAGCCTCTGCACCACCATGTACTCGGTCGGGCTTCCTGGCGCAAGGTCAATGACCGACACATTGTTGTCGGCGTAGCCGGCCACGAATGCAATCGTCGGATCGGTGGGCGAGAACGTCAGGGCCGTAGGGCCGTGGCCTGCCTCGATGATGGCCTCGACCAGGGGTGCCTGCGGGTCGACAACGTAGACCTGACCCCCTTCGAAGCAGGTGATGAAGAGCAGGCTCCCGCGGCCAGCATCGTGAAACTGCATGTGGCTCGCCCCGCTGCAGATTTCAAGAATGGCGCTTGGACTGCTGGAGGGCTCGCCGTTTTGGTCCAGTCGACGGTCGAGCACGACCAGCGCGGCTGGATCGGTGGAGGTGGATATGTCTGGTGAGTTGCGATAGAGGACGTAGGCTTGGTTGCCGTCAGGCGACACGAGAAATCCCCGCACATCCGTGCCCGATGGCAAGAAGGCGGACGACTTGATCTGTTCGCCCGGGACCAAGGAAAGATCACGTGCCGTGGCAGCGATCGGGTCGCAGTGTTGCCCCGGCGCTTGGCACTGCAACACCATGCCGGTGATATCCGGGCTCGCGCGGGCCACCGCGTAGATCACGCCGCTAGGATTCCCGGGATCGTCCAGGGCCAGGGCCGTGACACCCTGGACCGTACTGGTCGGGAATACCACCCGGGCTATCGAATTGATGGTGTTGGGTGCCTGGGGGTCCACCAGGCTGCTGATGTCGGTGGTTGAAATGCCGCCACCCACAATCTGGCGGTTCGCCGCGATGGTCAGGTGGCTAACGTAGAGAATCCCCAATTCCTGATCGAGAGCCAGGGAATGCGGCTCTTCAGGCAAGACATTGTCGGTAGTGGCCGCTCCGCCGGGACGACGGACGCGCCAGTTGTCGTCGCAGAATGGATTGCGAAGTTGCGGATCCTCGGCTTGGCGTGGTCCGTTGCAGCGCATGTGCACCGAACCGGTGCTGTTGGTGATGTCGACGAACGTGATCGAAGGTTCGGCCCGAACCACTATGAAGATGCGACACACCGACTGGCCATCCGCGCCTTGATAGGTCTGGATGGCCGCATCGCCACCGAAACTGCCAATCTGCACCGTGACATCCGCTTGCACGTAGGCCCGCTCGTTGCAGTTGAGGGCACGCGGGCGCAGCAGATCAAAGCAGCAAGGCTCGTCCAAATTCGCGGCGAGGGTTTCCGCTGCCCTGTCATCGATGAAGTGGGTCGTGCTGCACGCCGGCCAGGACGGCAAGCCCGCCGCGGCCGGCAACTTCTCTCGATCGCGCTTCGCCTTCTGCAGGTCAATTGCGAGCAGCGTCCCCGCGTTAAAGCGGAGATCGTTGTTCGAATTGACTACGTAGAGCCAGTTGCCATCAGGGTCAATTGCAAGCCCACCTGGCCAGAAGATCTGGTCCAAGGGCGGGTCGATCCCGGTCTGGCCCAGGCCGCAACCGGCTCCGGCTAGGACAAGGGCCCCAAGCGCGGGAAGCCAGAAAATCGGGACGCGGCCGACGGGGGATCTCATCGGGGGATGTCCCCCGTCGGTAGGTCGCACGTTCCTGATGTCTCTAGTCCCTCTGATGGGCAGCGAGCCACTATTTCCTGAGCACGGCTTGGGCGGCCGCCAGGCGCGCGATGGGCAGGCGATAAGGCGAACACGAAACATAGTCGAGCCCCAGCTCGTCGCACAGCATGACCGAGCTTGGATCGCCGCCGTGCTCGCCGCAAATGCCGATCTTGATATTCGGTCTGCTCTTGCGACCGGTGCCGACCGCCAGGCGCATGAGCTGCCCGACGCCGTCCCGATCCAGGCTGACGAACGGATCGACGTCGTAGATGTCCTTGGCCAGGTAGTCGGCCAACACCTTGGGAACATCGTCCCGTGACAGACCGAACGTGGTTTGAGTCAGGTCGTTGGTGCCGAAAGAGAAGAATTCGGCAGTCTCGGCGATGGCGCCGGCATTGAGCGCTGCGCGCGGCACCTCGATCATGGTACCCACCAAGTACTTCAACTTGCGCCCCCTCTCCTTGAAGACCTCCGCGGCGACGCGGCGAACGATGGCCGCCTGGTGATCGATCTCTTTCTTGCTGCCGACCAGCGGAATCATGATTTCCGGCTCGACCACCGTGCCCTCCGCGGCTACGTCACAGGCCGCCTCGAACACGGCACGCGCCTGCATCTCGGTGATCTCAGGATACGAGATGCCGAGACGGCAACCGCGGTGACCCAGCATGGGGTTGGACTCCTTCAGCTCGTGAATCCGCGCCTCGACCGCGGCCACTGACTTGCCCGTAGCTCGGGACAACTCCAGCACTCCCGCCTCGTCGTGAGGCAAGAACTCGTGCAGGGGCGGATCCAAGGTCCGGATGGTTACGGGCAACTTGCCCATAGCGCGGAAAATGCCGGCGAAATCAGCCCGCTGCAGGGGCAGCAGCTTTTCCAGGGCCTTGCGTCGCGCGGCCTCGTTTTCAGCCACGATCATCTCGCGCATGGGACCGATCTTGCCTTCGCCAAAGAACATGTGTTCGGTGCGGCACAGGCCAATTCCCTCGGCGCCGAAAGCCACCGCCGCTGCGGCCTGATCCGGCTGGTCAGCGTTGGCGCGCACGTGCAGGCGACGGATCTTGTCCGCCCAGCCCAGCAGACGGGCGTAGCGTTGATAGGCCGGCGCGTCCTTGGGATCCAGATTTTTTTCGATGAGCACGCGGATGACCTCGGAGGGCGTGGTGTCCACGCGACCGTTCATCACCTCGCCGGTGAATCCGTCGATGGAGATCCAGTCACCCTCGTGTAGCACCACCGGCCCGCGGGCCGTGTTCACGCTCATGGTGCGGTTGTGGTAGTCGAAGCTGACCGCATCGCAGCCCACGATGCATACCTTGCCCATCTGCCGCGCCACCAGAGCCGCGTGCGAGGTCATGCCGCCGAATGCGGTGAGGAAGCCCTCGGACGCGTTCATGCCGCGGATGTCCTCAGGCGAGGTTTCATGCCGGCACAGAATGGTCTTCTCGCCGCGCGCGGCCCACGACTCGGCATCCTCGGCAAAGAACACGACACGGCCCGTGGCGGCGCCAGGGCCGGCAGGCAGGCCCTTGGCCAGAAGCTTCCCTTCTTTCACCGCGGCTTGCTTGGCGGCCGTCTCAAACACCGGACGCAGAAGCTGGTTGAGTGCCTCGGGCTCGACGCGGCGAAGAGCTTCTTCCTTGGAAATGAGTCTCTCTTCCACCATCTCGACTGCGATGCGCACGCTGGCGAATCCGGTACGCTTGCCGTTGCGGCACTGGAGCATGAACAGCTTGGTATTCTCGATGGTGAACTCGATGTCCTGCATGTCGCGGTAGTGCTTTTCCAGTTTCTTGCGGATATCGAGGAGCTGCTGGTACGCCTTGGGGAAACTCTTCCCCAGCTCGATGATCTTCTGCGGCGTGCGGATGCCGGCGACCACATCCTCACCTTGAGCATTGATCAAGTACTCACCGTAGAATTCGTTCTCGCCGTTGGCCGGGTTGCGCGTGAAGCACACACCGGTCGCCGAATCGTCGCCCTTGTTGCCGAAGACCATGGCCTGCACATTGACCGCGGTGCCCCAGGAGGCGGGAATGTTGTTCAGCTTGCGGTAGGCGATGGCGCGGTTGTTCTCCCAGGAGTTGAACACCGCCATGATGGCACCCCGGAGCTGGTCGTGGGGTTTGGTCGGGAACTCCACGCCCTTGCGGCGTTTGATCTCGGCCTTGAACTCCTCGACCAGTTCCTTGAGGGCCGAGGCGGGAAGCTCGGAATCGACCTGAACGCCGAAGGCCTTCTTCTTGGCGGCAAGAATGACCTCGAAGGGGTCATGGTCCTCTTTGCGCTCGGGCTTCATGTCCAAAACCACGTCACCGTACATGGCGACGAAGCGGCGGTAGCTGTCGTAGGCAAAGCGCTCGTTACCCGACGCCTCGGCCAAGCCCTTGGCGGTTTCGTCGTTCAGGCCCAGGTTGAGGATGGTGTCCATCATCCCAGGCATGGAGGCACGCGCGCCCGAGCGCACGGAAACCAGCAGTGGGTTCTTGGGATCGCCGAGCTTCTTGCCGAGTAGGGCTTCCATCTTGGCGACGCTAGCGCCCACCTCGTCCTCCAGTCCCTTGGGGAGCTTGCGTCCGTTGGCATAGAACTCGGTGCACACATCGGTCGTGATGGTGAAGCCGGGCGGAACCGGCACACCGATGTTGGTCATCTCGGCGAGGTTGGCACCCTTGCCGCCGAGCAGATTCTTCATATCTTTGTTTCCTTCGGCCTTGCCGCCGCCAAAGAAATAGATGCGCTTGCTGCGCCTGGGGGTTGCAGACTTGGGCTTGGCTTTCTTGGACGCTGGGGCTGTTTTCTTTTTCATGGTCTTGTTTCTGGGGGTTCGGGTGGATGTGAACGGCGCCGTTTCTATCAGGGAGCGCCAACGATGGAAAGCCCTGCAGAGGGCGGTAGGAGCTAGCGGAGCCGCGCCAGGAGGGTCGGACCTATCTCACCGAGCGGTTCCCTCTCCTGCTGCATGTTGTCCCGGTCGCGCACGGTCACAGTTTTGTCCTCGAGGCTCTGGAAGTCGACCGTAATGCACCATGGCGTTCCGATCTCATCCTGGCGTCGATAGAGCTTTCCGATCGCGCCCGTGTCGTCATACACGGCCCGCAAGCCAGCCCGCTGTAGGTCCCGTTTGATGCTGCGGGCCAATTCGACCAGCCGGGACTCGTTGCGCTTGAGTGGGAATACGGCAACGGTAAGCGGCGCCAAACGAGGGTGAAGGTGCAGCACCGTCCGGGTGTGCTCATCGGCAATCTTCTCCCCCACCCCGCGCACCTTCTTCATGACCTCGATCTTGTTCGCGTCCGCGTCATCCATCAGGCCGATCAGCCTCGGCAGCGTTGCCGGCAGTCCCGCGGCAATGGATTCGGACGCGGCCTGCAGGCGCTGCTTCACGTCCGCGTCCATGCCCTCGCGTCGTGCCACCGAGCGGGCAAAACTCTCTACCAGCTCGCGTAGCTTGGCCGTATCCTCCGCCGGCGGCTCCTTGACCAGCGAGTCGTCATACGCATCGCAGAGGAACGCCAGGGTTGCCCGGTCCGCGCCCGCCGACGGCTCGATTACGTAGGGAACGTAGTGCCTTTTCTGTTCCGGGTCGAAGTAGTGGAGCTCGCCCACGGCATCGGTGTTCTCCGGCGACCGGCTGTGCGCCTTGAGGTCGAAGTCCGTGCGGTTGGCGATGCCTTCCAACTCACTCCAGCCCATGGGGAACAGGTACTCGAGATCCACGCAGCGCTTGGCGTAGTGGGCCAGCTCGTGTTTCTCCTGCTCGCGCACGCGCAGGTTGTCAGCCCGCATACCCAGATCCAAGTACCACTTCTTGCGCTCGGCGATCCACATCTCGTGCGCCGTCTCGTCTTCGCCGGGCCGCACGAAATACTCGATCTCCATCTGTTCGAACTCGCGCGTGCGGAAAGTGAAGTTGCCCGGCGTGATCTCGTTGCGGAATGCCTTGCCCACCTGGGCGATGCCAAAGGGCAGCTTGCGCCGCATGGTGTCGAGCACGTTGCCGAAGTTGACGAAAATGCCCTGCGCAGTTTCGGGGCGCAGATAGACCAGTCCCGACTCGTCTCCTGTGTCCACCGGCCCGACGCTGGTGCGAAACATCAGGTTGAAAGGACGAGCCTCGGTCAGGTCCTTCGATCCGCACTTCGGGCAAGTCAGTTCTTTCGCCGCGATCGCGGCGTTGATCTCAGCCAGGCCTTTCGGATCGCGTCCCTTCTGCGCCGCAAAGACGTGGTCGGCGCGCGGTCGGGCCTTGCACGCACGGCAATCGGCCATCGGATCCGAGAAGGTGGCCTCGTGGCCAGAGTACTTCCAGACCAGGCGATTCATGAGGATGGCCGCATCCAGCCCCTCCATGTCATCTCGCTCATGCACGACTGAGCGCCACCAGGCGCGCTTGACGTTGTTCTTGAGTTCCACGCCCAAGGGCCCGTAGTCCCAGGTGCTCCCGAGCCCGCCGTACACGGAGGAAGACGGGAAGACGAATCCGCGGCGTTTGCAGAGACTGACGACGGTTTCGAGGGATGACGCTGGCATGGGGCGGAAATCTACTTGAGAGAGTGGCGACAGTCGACAGCCAACCGCGTAGCTAGCTATTCCACACAGAGGGCACAGAGGATGCAGAGAGCGCATGTCCGATCCCACCCCATCCTCCTCCGACTCAGCGTCCTCTGTGTCCTCTGTGCGGAAAGGGTAACTACCTGTCGCCGCCCATCTTTTCGATGAAGTCCAGCGAACGCAGAGGCCCGGCGATGTGGCTGCGTACCAGCCCAAGGATTGCCCGCCGGCATCCGGAATTCGTTTCCCGGTCCAAGGTCACCGCCGCTCCGTCGGCCAACGCCATCCGAGCCAGGCGGGCGAGCGCCCGGCGTGTTTCTGCGGTCAGGATGTCGCCCCGGTGGGCGCAGGATGTACACACAACCCCCCCCCGCTCCGGGTGCCAGCGCGTATTCTCTCCGCCGAGATCGCTGCGACCACAGACCGCGCAGCGGTCGAGCGCTGGGCCGAGCCCCAACCGGGCGAGGAGGCCAAGCTCGAATACGCGCAGGCGCTCCGCGCTGGCCCGCCCTGCTTCCAACCGCAGCAGGAATTCTCGTAGCCAGTCGAAAACCGCCGGCTCTGCGTGCCGAGACGGGCAAAGGCGATCGCACAATTCCAGGGCATAGGCCGCGTGGGTCGTTTTGCCCATGTCGCCCGCCAGTCCGAGGCGCGCCTCTTGCACATCGAACTCTTCCAACAGCAGCAAATCCGCCCCTGGCCGTTCGCGCAGCGCCGCCTGGCCTTCGGCACCCATGCCCAGACCTCCGCCAAAGCGCCGGGTACTCCTGCGCGCCCCACGGGCCAGGGCCGAGAGTCGGCCGGTGGTTGGCCCGAGCAGGGTTACGACCCGGTCCGACTCGCCGTAGACAACGGTCCGCAGGACAATGGCTCTCGTCGCGAACCTGGATGCCACGGGATCAGGCTACCACGCCGCTGGGCCGGCTGGCGCCCATGCACCGTCAGAGTCTGGCAATCAATTGGGGAGCAACCTTGGCCGATTCGAGACTCAGGCCCTCACCTGATTGCGGCTGCTGACGCAGGAACAGGGAGAGCGTGATGGTCGCGATGAGGAGGACGATGATCACGAAGACCGCCAAGCCAATCCCATGTCGCGCCCCTTGCGCGTCGTCTTCGCTGTTCGGTTCGGGTGGCGGGACGACTGGCGCCGTCTGCACACGCGGGGCACGCGACAGACTGGGCGGAGTCTCGGCGTTGCGACGCGCGGCCACGGCTTCATCGAAAAGACTGAGCGGCTCGATGTGGGATATTCCCACGGTCCGAGCATATGAACGGATGAATCCACGGACGAAGGTCTCGTGGGGCAAATCCGCGAGCTTGCCCGCCTCGAGAAACTGCAGCGCAGAAACCGAAACCTTGGTCTGCCGGGCGACGTCTGCCAGCGATACCTGGCGTCGTTCACGAGCTTCCCGCAGCACCGTGCCGAAGTTTGCTGTTTCCATTCGCCAAGAACCTCTTATCTCACTGGATCAACTGTGCGTAGCGCCGGCACTCGCCCGCGATGCAACTGCGCGGGGCCATGTCGACGCAACGCTGAAAGAGTTCCCGTGCCGGCGCCAGCTCCCTCTTGCGTTCCTTAAGCAATCCGCCCAGAAGCTGCGCCTCCTGGATGGGACATCGTTTGACATCGGAGATCACCGGCGCCAATGCGTCCAACGCCTGGTCGATGTCGCCACGGTCCACGTAGACCTTGGCAAGCCGGTAGCTCGCCACGCAGAAACCGGGTGCGCGACTTACTGCCTCGTGCAGCTCCTTCCACGCATTCTGGATGTCCCTCTTCTGGTAGTAGGCCCACCCCAGGTTCGCGCGCGCCATTTCGGGCGTGCCATACGCGGCATCCCTCAGCGCGTTCTGAGCTGCCTCTATGGCCGCATCCCACGATTGGAGTTGGAGTTCGCCTACCGAGAGGTTGTTCCAGGCCTCGGGAAATTCCGGTCGCAGTTCCACAGCCTTGCGCAGATTCCTGACGGCTTCCTTGAACTTCGCTTGGGCCTCGTTGCGAACCAACTCGGCGTCCTTGGCCTTGAGACAGGATTCCGTTTCGAGCTGGGCTACGTAGTCATGCCCCTGCCGGAGGGCGATGATTCCGAGCATGTTGTAGGCGTCAGCGTTCTCCGAATCGGCTTCCAGCGCCTTCTGGAGCTCCTCTATGGCGGCTTCGACTCGCTGGTCGCGGAAGTAGCCGGCCGCGAGTTGGTACCTGATCTGCGATTGCTCGGAATCCCGCTTGGGGCGCGAAGCGCACCCCGAATCGATCAACAGAGCAAGACAAGTCCCCATTGTGATCAGGAATCCTCTTGAGCCGCCGGCAAAGTTCGTCGTCTTTCCCAAAGGTTCTCGCTAGGTTAGCTTACCTGGCGCGGCTGGACGCTAGCAGGGCACCGGATCTACTGTCAATGCGAAAATGGCGAGTGGGCGCACGCTTCGCCAGGGGCATGGGATTAGCGCAGCTGTTCCATCATGCGCCCCGCGTCTCAGCACCCCAGATATACTTGTGGAGTTGCAGGTTGAGCCGCACCGGAAGCCGGTCGCGCAGGATCCACGCCGCCAGGTCGCGGGGGTCGAGCTTCCCCGCGGCTGGCGAGAACAGAAGCTCAGCCCGTCCCCAAAGGCCACGGCTGCGCACCACCTCGGCTGACCACAAGTAGTCGACCTCGTCGCACACGACGAACTTGATCGCATCCTGCGGTCGCAGGCCGTGCAGGACGTCCCAGAAATTGTGCTCAACCTCCCCCGAGCCGGGCGTTTTGATATCCACGATGCGTATGACTGCAGGCGCCAGATGGGCCACCGGATGAGCCCCCGACGTCTCGAGCGTGACTCGGAAACCCTCGCGCACCAGACGCTCGGCAAGGACGGCAATCTCCGTTTGCAGCATCGGCTCTCCACCGGTGAGAGTCACCGTGGTGAGGCCGAGCCGGCGAACTTCCAGCATGATCTCATCGACGCTCATCTGTCTTCCGCCTGAAAAGGCGTAAGTCGTGTCGCAGTATGAGCACCGCCGATCACAGCCGGTCGTTCGCACCAGGGTGCACGGGATGCCCGCGTACTGCGTTTCGCCCTGAATGCTGGCGTAGATCTCGGTGATGCGCATCGGGGACGGATTGCACTATGGCCTGCGGCCAGCGTCGCGTCTATGGTATCCGGTGGCTATGGACGCGGTGTGTGAGCCCAGCTACGAAGAGAGCATCGATGCGGGAGGCGTCGCGCTGCACGTTGAGCACTTTAGCCCCGCTGTCCCAACCAGGCTGGTCCTGGTGACGGTGCACGGATTCGGTGTCCATTGCGGGCTCTATCGCCACGTGGCCGGGGCGATGATCGCGCGCGGGATCGCGGTGACTCAGTTCGACTGCCGCGGCCACGGCCGTTCAGAAGGACGGCGCGGACATGTCGACCGCTTCGACGACTACCACGTAGATTTGAGCTTGGTGGCACGCCGGGCACGCGAGCGAACACCCAGGGTGCCCTGGGCCCTGATGGGACACAGCCTGGGCGGCGCGATCGTTCTGGACTATGTACTGCGAAGGCAAAGTCAACCCCAGCCTGACCTGTTGGTCGCCGCCGCGCCGTGGCTGGAGCTGGAGATGAAGGTATCTATGCCCAAGCGCGCCGCGGCAGAGGTATTTGCCCGCCTGAGCCCAACCCTGACGATGGAGAACGGCATCAAGGCTGAAGATATGTCGCGAAGTCCGGCGGTGGTGGCCAACCTTCTTCGCGATCCTCTTGTCCACCACGTGGCCACCGCAGGGTGGTTCGCGGGCGTTCTGCGAACCCAGGCTGCGTTGCGTCTCATGGCCGCCCAATTGCCCGTGCCCACCCTGATTCTGGTCGCGGGCCAGGATCGCATCGTGTCGACAGAGGCGTCGCTGGCCTTTGCGCAGGCCTCGGGCAGCACGGCAGAAGTTCGTCGCTATGAATCGCTCTATCACGAACTGTTTCTCGAACCGGAACGCGAGCAGGTCGTCCACGACGTGGCAAACTGGCTCCTGCAGCTGCGGGCGTAACGGCGGGCTTGTGGCCCGCGGCTGCAATCCGCTGGCGTCCTTGGACCCAGGGAGTTTCCGTCGCTGATCAAGGCAGCGGCGCCTGCGGGGGCCTATACTTAGTTAAGGAGATACCGTGAGCCGGCTGGTTGCCTACATCGGAAACGACCCAGACCGTCTTGCGTGCGCCCTCTACCCCGCACGCCATGCTCTGCACATGTCTTCGGCGGGACCGGCGGCCGATTGGGGACTCGGCTTTGTCCAGGGTGGCGACGTGCTCCTGCAGAAACGATTGCGCAGCGGCTCGTCCCAAGTGGACTTCTACGATCTGGCCCACGACCTGCGCGCCGACGCCCTCCTGGGCCGAGCCACGCAGGGCGAGGATGAGCGGGCCAGCGCAGCGAATGCGGGCCCGTTTCGCTTTCGCTACTGGCTTTTCGGCGCGGTGGGCGAGTTCGGCGACTTCGCGCAAATCCACAGGCGGCTGCTCGACAGCATTCCCGAATTCCTGCGTCGAAATATCCGCGGACATTCGCCCAGTGAGCAGGTCTTTCATCTCTTTCTAGCCTTCCTTCACGACGCCGGATTGCTCGAATCGCTGTCAGCGCAGCCGGAGCCGGCCCATCGCGCGCTCGGCGAAAGTCTTGCCTTCGTTGATCGGCTGCTGGCGGCGTCCGGCGCGGCGTCCACCAGGCTGGCGGCCGTGGCGACCAACGGCCGTTGCCTCGTGGCGCTCTCGCACGGTCATCCCGTCCAATACCTCGAGATCCGTGGCGTTTCAGCCTGTCTGGTCTGTGGTGGCAAACGATCCGAAGGACAACGCGATCGCGTGATTTCGCACGATCAACTGAAGGCTGTGATCCTAGAAGCCGACCATCGCGCGGGCAAACGCGCCGGCTGGTGCTGGGTCCCAGATGGGGGAGCGCTCTTGGTGGGCCCGCAGGTCAGCGTGGAGACGGTGTCGCCCCGGTGAAACTTTGTACGTCCGCTCGATGGTCGCGCTTACTCCGTCGGTTTCTTGGGCGCAAGCGCGGCAAGCTTCTCGCGCATCACATCGCCGAGGGTGGCAGTGGGAACGCCGGCGCTGAACCCCTGGGCGTCAGCCACCTCTTCGGCGCGTGTAGCCCCTCGGAACGAGAGGCCAATTTTTCGTTCAGCGCCGTCGACCGAGATGATCTCGGCTTTCAGCGTCTGGCCGGGCTTGACGAACTGCTTGGGATCCTCCACGCGCTCGTCGGAGAACTCGGACACGTGGATGAGCCCCTCGACGCCCTTCTCGATTTCGACGAAGGCCCCGAAGTCAAGCACCTTCAGGATCTTGCACTCGACAATCTTGCCCGCTGGATAATCGTAGGGAATCCGATCCCACGGGTCGGGCACGAGCTGCTTGATGCCCAAGGAGACCTTGGGTTTTTCGCCGTCAAACTCGATGTTGAGCACGACGGCCTCCACCTCGTCACCCTTCTGGTACAGTTCGGATGGGTGCTTGACCCTTTGGGTCCAGGAAAGATCCGAGACGTGCACCAGGCCGTCGATGCCTTCTTCGATCTCCACAAAGATGCCGAAGTCGGCAATGTTGCGCACGACACCCTTGACCACGGTTCCGGGCGGATACTTCTCTTTGAGCGACGCGAACGGGTTGGGCTCGAGTTGCTTGATCCCCAGACTGATCCGGTTCTGGCGTGGGTCGATGTCGAGCACCACCGCCTCGACCGTGTCGCCGATGGCCAGCATCTTGGAAGGATGCTTGACCCTGCGAGTCCACGACATCTCGGAGATGTGGATAAGGCCCTCGATACCCTGCTCGATTTCGATGAAGGCCCCGTAGTCCTTGAGCGACACCACCTTGCCGCGCACCACGGTGCCGGGCGGATACTTCTCCTGCGCGTGGGTCCAGGGATCCTCCATCATCTGCTTGAGGCCGAGTGAGACCCGTTCGGTCTCGGAATTGAACTTCAGGACCTTGACGCGGACGTGGTCGCCCACCTGGAAGAGTTCCGACGGGTGAGTCACCCGCCCCCACGACATGTCCGTGATGTGAAGCAGCCCATCGATGCCACCGAGGTCGATGAAGGCTCCGTACTCGGTGAGGTTCTTGACGATACCCTCGACGATTTGTCCTTCCTTGAGCTTGTCGAGAGTCTGCTCTTTCAGTTCGGCCCTCTCCTTCTCGAGGAGCACACGGCGGGACAGTACGATGTTGCCGCGTTTTTTGTTGAACTTGATGACCTTGAATCGATGCGTTTTGCCGATGAGGGCGTCCAGGTTGCGCACCGGCCGCAGGTCCACCTGCGACCCGGGCAAGAACGCCTTCACGCCGCCACGGATGGTGACCGAGAGGCCACCCTTCACGCGCGCGCTGATGGTCCCATCAATGAGTTCGTCGCGCTCGCAGGCCGCAGAGATCTCATCCCAGACCTTGAGTCGGTCCGCCTTCTCTTTGGAGATGATGCAGAGACCATGGGCGTCTTCACGACTCTCCAGAAAAACGTCGATTTGGTCCCCGACCTTGACCGTGATGGTCCCATCTCCTGCCATGAACTCGGAGGCCGGGATGCTGCCTTCAGACTTGTAGCCGATATCGACAATAATGTTGTCCGCGCCAACGTGAATGACCTTCCCTTTGACAATATCGCCCTCTTTGACCTCATCGCGCCGGAGGGATTCCTCGTAGAGCGCCGCAAAGCTCTCCTCCGAGGTTGAGGGTTGATCGCCGGAAGAAGAGGAAGTCGAAACCATGAGGATCCTTTTTGCTGCTCGCCGCTGCCCGACCCTTGCAGGTCGTCTGGTCCGAGAAGTCCGGTTGCCCCAGCAGACTGGCTCGGCGCTTGTTGTCAATATCGAACACTCCGACCATCGGAGTGGCGAAGGGCGGCGAAAACTACCGCTCCGACAGGAGCCTGTCAACGTGAGCCGAGGCCGAATGGCTCGCTCTGGCTCAGCGTGCTCACGGAGGCCGATCGCGGCCCTCGTTCAGCCGCCGCGCTCGCGCACAACGGCAGCCATGCGCGCCACCACTTCTTCGGGCTTCAAGCCGGCCGTGTCAATCTCGATGGCATCCTCCGCGCGTCGCAGCGGCGCGACATCCCGTGTGATGTCGCGCCGGTCGCGGAGCCGCATCTCCGCGAGCACGACACTAAAGTCCTGCGGCCGCCCACTTCCTGCCAGTTCGAGGGTTCGCCGCCGCGCGCGCTCCTCGATGGGCGCCGTGAGGAAGAACTTGGCGCGGGCGTCGGGGAAGACGATTGTGCCCATATCCCTGCCCTCCGCCACGACCCTGCCGGTGGTGCCGATGCGGCGCTGCAGCGCGAGCAAAGCGGCGCGCACCTCAGCGAAAGCCGACACCTGCGAAGCACCCTCGGAGATCTCTGGCCGACGAATCTCATCGGTGACATCCTCGCCGTCGATCGTGATGTGATTCGCATCGCCGCGGGCGTCGAATCGAATGTCAAGACCGTGGATGAGCTGGCCGAGCGCGTGACCATCGGACCAAGCGATGCCTTGGCGGCGCGTCGCCCACGCGCCAGCACGATAGAGCGCACCTGAATCTAGGAAAGTGTACCCGAGTCGCTGTGCGAGGGCCCTTGCCGCGGTTGATTTCCCGGCGCCCGCGGGACCATCGATGGCGACTACAAATGAATCGGCCTGCGCGGACATATCAGGCCGGCCAAGGTAGCAGCCCGGCCTGGAAAACGCCACCTGGGGCGCTGTCCCCGATCTGTTAAGATGACAGCGTGAAGTTCTTGCTGCCGGCGATCCTGGTTC
>Ga0247845_1000010_pt1 | contig 36116 bp, 27 predicted proteins | sample PFST25metaG_2_FD_186008 | JGI IMG/M metagenome (GOLD analysis project Ga0247845, IMG submission 186008) | Peat soil microbial communities from Stordalen Mire, Sweden - P.F.S.T-25 | ecosystem: Environmental > Terrestrial > Soil > Wetlands > Peat | place: Sweden: Norrbotten County, Stordalen Mire...
AGGTCGAGTTGGTGTTGGTGATCTCGCCGCGCAGGACCTCGTCCCCTATGGCCAAGATGGCCGCCATGTGAGGCGGCACGACGGTCGTCGCCGGCGCGGGAGAATGGTCGGCTGCTGGTCTTGCGAGCGGAGAGCTTGTGGCTGCAGGTTTCTTGGCCGCAGCCCTACGCCCCTTGCCCCGCGGAGAGATAGACATTCGTTCAGTACCTTATCCACGGGACGCCGGACCGTCAACAAAGGAAAACGCTCTGGCAACACGACCGCGCCCGATCGCGCGCTCCGAGGTTGACAGGAGCGACGGACAACGCTCAACTGTATGGGCTGACTATGCACATCCGCTATGCTGCCAAGACGGATCCCGGGCTAAAACGCACCCACAACGAGGACTACTTCTGCCTCATCGAGGATGAGCAGCTCTTCTTGGTCGCTGACGGAATGGGTGGCCACGCCAGCGGCGAGGTGGCCTCAAAGATGGCCGCGGACGTAATCCGCGAGTTCTTCGCTCGTTCCAAGGATGACGACGCCACCTGGCCGTACAAGATGGACCGGGCGCTGTCGTTCCTGGAGAACCGCTTGGTGGTGTCCATCAAGCAGGCCAACAAGACAATCCACGAAGCCGCCACCCATGACGTGCGGATGACCGGCATGGGCACGACCGTGGTTATCGGTCAGATATTCGAGGACAAGTTCTACATTGCTCACGTCGGGGATTCGCGCTGTTATCGCGTCCGCGACGGCGTCGTCGAGCAACTGACGCGCGACCACTCGCTGCTCGAAGACTACAAAGAGGCTCGGCCGGGCATGTCAGAGGACGAACAGAAGAAGTTCCCACACCGAAACGTGATCACGCGTGCCCTCGGCATGAAAGACACGGTCCAGGTCGACATCACGGCCGCCGACGTCAAGGACGGCGACATTTTTCTGCTCTGCTCTGACGGGCTGTCGGGCATGGTGGAACCCCCGACTCTCCGCGACCTGCTCAAGGTGGGCTCTGACCTGGACGATGCCGCCCACAAGCTGGTTGAGGCGGCGAACCAGGCCGGTGGCACCGACAACATCACGGTGCTGGTGCTTGAGTGCCGGCTGAACTAGCCGGCAGGTCAATAACGAAGCGAGCCCCCCTCGCCGCCTCGGGATCGAGTTCGAGCGAGCCACCATAGGCTTCCACGATGGCGCGCGAGATCGACAAGCCGAGCCCGGTGCCCTGGCCGGGCGGCTTGGTGGTGAAGAAGGGGTCGAAAACCTTGCGGCGAAGTTCGCGCTCAATGCCGGGGCCCTCGTCACTGACGGCAATGCGCACCCGTCCCGCAACACTCTCACAGGTGACAGCGACGTGACCCTTGCCACCCATCGCATCGGCTGCGTTGAGCAAGAGATTGACCAAAACCTGGGTCATGCGTCCCTGGGACACCATGACCGTCGGCCAAGGACTTTCTTCCGGTGACACCGTTATGCGCACCTCGCGCAGACGGGCCTGGGGAGCCAGAAGAGCCTGCGCCGAGCGCACCACGGCAAGGGGATCGATGAGCGACGGCTCCTCATGGCTGGGGCGCGAGTACTCGAGCAAGTCGCGTATGATGCGATTGATCCGCTGGGTTTCGGCCTTGACCCGGTTGAGGGCATCGCGCCGTTCCGCGTCCGGCAAGGTTCCGGTTCCCGCCGCATCCGCGCGCAGGATGTCGACGTACCCCAAGATCGCAGCAAGCGGATTGCCGATCTCATGCGCCACGCCCGCCGCCAATTGCCCGACAGACGCGAGCTTTTCGGAACGAATGAGCTGCTCGCGCTGAGCCGCCAGCGACGAGGTCATCTGGTTGAAGGCGCGGGCCAGCGCCCTCAGCTCGGATGGGCCAGGCAGGTCGATGTGCTGGTCCCAATCGCCCACCCCAACCTGCGCCGTGGCCCGCTCCATTTTGCGCAAGGGCCGGACCACCATCTGGGTCAGCACGAAGTAGCCCAAGGCCAAGACCAGCAGCGCATCACCGCAGACAAGGCCCAGAAGCAGCCAGCCTGATCGCCTCAATACAACCTGTACCGGCGCGGGCGCGTCCAGAACCACGCGGGCCGCTCCGACGATTCGCCCCTTGACCTCAATGCCGGCGTACGCCAACAACTGCGTCGCGCCGCCGCCAGGCGAATCACGGTAATGGAACACAGGTGGAATCCCCGCCACGACACTGTTGACGATCGGCACGTCCACATCGCGGGCCACGCGCGGTGGCCAGGAGGCGATCACGCCACGGTCGGCCGACAGCACGGAGAACTGGATGCCCCCCGATCGTTCGGACAAGGAGGACAAGGCCGCCCGGAGCTGCTCCCGACTCTCGGGCGATGCGATCTCGGCTTGGCGGTCCACCACCGCCGACGCCATTCTCGCCGCGGCAGACGCCAACGTCACCGCCTCGGTCTCGCGATGAACGCGCAGGGTATTGCCGGCTGCCCACAGGGCGAGAAAGCCGGTGGTGAGGATCGCGACCAGCGTGACAGCGGCCAGCCCGAGCAGAATCTGGGCTCGCAGGCCGAACCGGCCCCTTCGCTTGCTATCGGGGAGGGCGACGCCTTGGCTGCTCACGCTGGTACCCACGATATCACCGGTGGGCGGGTGGCACCGATTTCCGGGGCTGGTGGGCCGGGGCCGGATCCGGGACCGGCATCCGGATCCGGTCCCGGCCACCGGATCTGGGACCGACTCGCCATCGCCCGAATTAGACTCCCAGCGCCACGGGACTTGGTACAATGGGTGTCTGAATGGCACAGAGCGCGACCCCGCCAACCACAGAGCCAGTCAAGTTCGACGAAATCCTGGCGCGCTTGCGCGTGCTGGTCGAACGCCTGGAGGGGGGCAACCTCCCCCTTGAAGAAGGACTGGCGTGCTTTGAGGAAGGCATCCGACTCTGCGGTCGCGGCGCCGAGCTACTGGACCAAGCGGAAAAGCGGGTGGAGGTCCTCTTGGCCACGGACGACGGGCCCCGTACGGCTCCTCTTGCGCCCCCCCCGGATCGCGAAGAGAACGAGTGAGCGATTTCGATCTGGATTTCTGGCTACGACCGCGGCGTGCCGAGATCGACGCTCTGCTCGCCACGCGGCTGGCGGCTGCGGCGTCCGGCGACGATCCGGGACGCCTGGTGGAGGCCATGCGCTACTCCCTGCTCGCGCCGGGCAAGCGGCTGCGACCGCTGCTTGTGGTCGCTGCGGCCGAGGCGGTTGGTCGCGACAGGGACGAGCCCCTGCGCCTCGCGGCGGCAGCGGTGGAGTTGGTTCACTGCTACTCGCTCATCCATGACGACCTTCCGGCAATGGATGATGATGACTTGCGGCGCGGACAGCCTACCAATCACAAGGTCTTCGGCGAAGCCATCGCCATCCTGGCCGGGGACGCCTTGCTGACTCTGGCGTTCGAGTGGCTGGCCGAGGCGGGCGCACTGGCGGGGGGCACGACCGGCGACCCTCTCGTCGCGCAACGCACCCTGCGTGCCATCGCCGCGCTGGCACGAGGTGCCGGCGTGTCGGGCATGGTGCGTGGCCAGGCGCGGGAGCTGGCGGAACCACAGGCCGAATCGTTGCAGGCCGTCGAGCGTCTGCACGCCGAAAAGACCGGTGCGTTGTTCCGAGCTGCCCTGGAGGTAGGTGCGGCGGTGGCAAACGCCGGGCCAGAACAAAAGGAGGCGCTGGTTCGATTCGGCGTACACTACGGCGTGGCGTTTCAGCACGCCGATGATCTTGCCGATGGAGATCATGTGACCACGCAAACCGAGGCTCACCATCGCCTACATGTGCTCGCGCAAGCGGCGCTTGACGCCCTTTCCCTATTTGATAGACGTGCCGAGCCGCTGCGCGCCTTTGCCCGTCGCCTCACCGGCGGTTAGCACTGTGATTGTAGCATCCATGAGGTACCCGACGTGACCTGGGACGACGTCACACGCGTGGAGGAGAAGCCACCAGGCTCAGTCAATGCTCCTTCCAAGCGCGACTGCGCCTGTCTGATCGTGCTGGCCGGAAGCGCCATGGGCGAGATGTACAAGCTCACCCGCGAGAAGACCGTGATCGGCCGCGGTCAGAAGGCTCAGGTACGCATGATCGACGACGGCGTGTCCCGCGAGCACTGCGAGATCATCATGGAGGGCGACAAGGCGGTGCTGCGCGACCTCGGATCCACCAATGGCACCTTCTGCCGGGGCACGCGCATCGAGAGCCAGGAGTTGGAGGACGGGGACAAGATCCTCGTGGGTTCGGGAACGGTTCTGAAGTTCACCTACCACGACAGCCTGGACGAAACCTTCCAGCGACAAATGTACGAATCGGCCTTGCGCGATGATTTGACCAAGGCCTTCAACAAAAAATACTTTACCGATCGCGTGGAGAGCGAGTTCGCCTACTCCTTCCGGCAGAAGACGTGCCTGGCGCTGGTGACCTTCGACCTGGACCATTTCAAGGAAGTGAACGACACCTATGGCCACCCGGCGGGGGACTACGTCTTAGCCGAGATGGCCGCCGCCGTACAGGCCATCGTGCGTGTGGAAGACGTGTTTGCGCGCGTGGGCGGTGAGGAGTTCTCCATCATTTGTCGAGGAGCCGACATCGCGCAAGGCCGGGTCATCGCCGAACGGGTACGGCAAACGGTTTCCAGCCACCCCTATGTCTTCGCTGGAAAGAACATCCCCATCACGGTCAGTGCAGGGGTCGCAGCCATCCAGGACGCCCGTATCGTAGATGCCCAGGGGTTCATCGCAGCGGCGGACCATGCCCTATACGAGGCCAAGCGCACGGGTCGCGATCGCGTCTGTCTGTGGCGATAGGCGACAAGCGAGAACGCGTGTACATGAGCTCTCTGGCTTTCTTTGACCCCCAGCTTGGCGTCTATACCGTCATCGGGCTGATCCCGAACCTTCTCATTATCCTGTGGGCGGTCGCGCGCTTGAGCCACGACCTGCGCCTGCTCAAGCAGAAAAACGCCATGCTGGAAGACGATATCAACCTGCTTGACCAAAGCATCAGCCACCTCACGATCGAGTTTCAGGCCATCCGTCAGATCGAGAACCGCAAAGCCGGGTTGTCTGACAAGACATCCGCCCCGGAGCCCGGCAAGGCGCCCTAGTAGCCCAAAAGTGCGCACGCAAATACTCTCTGGCGCCGCCCTGCTGGCGCTGTTCTTCCCTCCCCGCGCTGTCCTTGCCGTCGAGCCACCAGAGGGAGGCGGGGCTGCCGTCGCCGAGGCGCGTGGTGAACAAGCCACTCCAACCACCGCCCGCGCACCGGTTCCGTTTGACAAGCGCTGGCTCGAGCCATTTTTCGCCTCGGGACCGGCCCGCGCCGGAGCCGAACTTTTCCACGCTGGCGACTTTGCGGCCTCCACGCAGCAGTTGGTACGCGCGCTGGCGGCGACGTCCAAGGACGCGCGCGAGCGCAACCAGGCCCGCTTTCTCCTGGCCTTGGCGCAGATGAATCTGAATGCCTGGCAGGCTGCGGGAGATCTCTTCGAGGATCTGTGGTCCAGCTACCCGGTGCTGGCTCCCTATCACGCCAGCTACGCGGCCCGCTGCCGGCTGCGCCGAGGCGATCCTGAAGGCGCGCTCATGTGGGCGGCCCGTGTGGCTGGGCACACGGTGCCCGAGGCCGAGGCCGTGTTGGTCAAGATTGATGCCTTGATAGCCACCAAGCGCTGGTCCGAGGTGGAAAGCGAAGCCGAAGCTTTTCTCGACCGTTTCCCATCCGGGCCGCGCCGGGCAGAGGCCAAGTTTCGCCTCGCCGAGGCCATGCAGCAGCTGCAGCGCCCGGCGCAGGAAATCGCGGGGCTCCTCCGGCGCATCTGGGCCGAAGCCCCGCAAGAAGCCTGGGCCACGCGGGCCGACGAGAACTTGCAGGCTCTGGCCAAATCAGCCCCACCTGCCCTAAAGACCACGCTGGTGGCTCCCAGCGCCGAAGAATGGGCCACGCGGGGCATGGGCTTGTTCGACAAGAACCAGAACGCTGCCTCCGAAGCAGCCTTTGCTGCAGCCTTGACGGCGACCGGGCTCGACGCCGCCACTGAGTGCGTGGCGCGCTTTCACCGCGCCCAGTCGGTGTGGAAGCAGCGCCAACGCACGCGCGCGGCACCGCTCTTTGCCGAAGCCGCGGCCGCGTGCCAGCACGCGCAGAACCGCGACCTAGTGGTACGCTCACTCTACCAAGGTGCGCGCAGCCTGGCTTCAGCTGGCGAGCGTGAGAAAGCCCTCGCTCTCTACGCCCGCATCGAGTCGGAGTTTGCCGAGCACCGCTTCGCCGACGACGCCCGTTTGCGTGCCGCCGAGGTGCTGATTGACGGGGGCGACAATGAGGGAGCCGAAGCGCGCCTGCGCGATCTGCCCGACCGCTATCCCAACGGCGATGTAGCCAGCGAGGCCCTGTGGCGACTGGCCTTGGCAGCCTGGCGCGCGGGTGACCTCAACAAGTCCCTGCACTGGCTCGACGAAAACCTTCGTCGGTTTCCGCGGGAGGAGATCTACTACGCCGCAGGCCGGACCCACTACTGGCGAGGTCGCATCTTCGAAAAACAGGGCGCCCAGGACGAGGCCCGACAAGCCTACGCGCGAGCGGTGCGAGAGTATCCCCTTTCCGTCTACGCGCTGTTCGCGCTCGAGCGAATCCGACTCCGCTTCCCCCAGACGAGGGCCGGCCTGTTGCGCGAGTTGCGGCCTTCTCTTCCAACCGAGAAGAAGCAATCTCCGTGGGACTTTCGGCCCCAGCCTCTCTTTGCCGAACCGGGCTTCCTGCGCGCAGTCGAGTTGGCCCGTCTGGGTCTGGGCAGCGACGCCCGCCGCGAACTGGCCCATCTGGGCTTGGCCCTTTCTGACCACGCACAGGAGTCCCCAGTCGCCGCGAATACCCCTTCACGAGAAGACGGGTACTGGATCACCGCGATCCTTCTCGACCGTGGCCGGCTCTGGAACGCCTCTCATGCCATTCCCCGGTACACCCTCACGGCGTACCAGTTCACGTACCCCACGGATGCGCGCCGCGACGCCCAGTGGCGGCTGGCGTATCCGCGTGCCTTCCCCGAGCTGGTGAGCAAGAACAGCAAGGCCAACCGCGTGCCCGAGTCCCTGCAACTCGCCATCATGCGCGAGGAGAGCGCCTTTTCCCCGAAGGCTGAGTCCTTTGCCAACGCCCTTGGGCTGACTCAGATGCTGGTGCGCACAGCTCAGCGGTTTGCGAACGAACGCCTGACACGCGAGACGCTGCTGGACCCGTCCAAGAACCTGGAAGTGAGCTCGCGTTTCCTGGCGTTCCTGCTGGACCACTTCGGCGGAGCCTTGCCCCTGGCCATCGCCGGATACAACGCGGGAGAGGCCGCGGTGGATCGTTGGCTGCGCGAACGCGGTGCTTTGGAACTGGACGAGTTCATCGAGACAATTCCCTACGACGAAACCCGCAACTACACCAAACGCGTGCTGGCTTCAGTGTTTGCGTATTCGTGGCTTTATCTGCGTGACCAACCCGTGCCTGCCCTTTCCTTCTCCCTGCCCCGGGCCGAAAACAAGAAGTCCGAGGCCAAGAAGGGAAAGTAGCTGACTACTGATTGTCGGGCGATTCCCAGCACAGATCGGCCAGCGTGCGCGGTAGCGGTAGCGGTAGCGACCAGCGGCTAGCGGCCTGCGTGGGCGACTGGCGTGAGCGGCCCGCGACCCGCTCTCCGTCCTCCCGCGTAACGCACACGAACTCGCTCACGCCCTCGCTCTCGCAGGCCGCTAGCCGAGACCCGCGGGCCGGCTTTTCGGGCGGCCCGCAATTTCCCGACACGCTCCATCTAGTTCTTCTTGCGGCGGCCAAAGAAGCCGCGCTTCTCCGACGGGGGTTCGACCTTCTCGCCGCCCGCGGCGGCAAAGGCGCGCAGGGCTTCCTCCTGCTCTCGTGAAAGTGACGCTGGCACCACCAACCTGAGATGCACGATCAGGTCGCCGCGTCCACGTTCCTGCAAACGGGGCAAGCCCTGGCCGCGCAGAACCACCGTCTCGCCCGATTGCGTCCCTGGCGCGAGCGCGACATCGACCTCGCCCTCCAGGGACTGCGATTTCACTGTCGCCCCCAGCGCTGCTTGAGGAAAAGAGACAGCGGCCTCCGTGTGCAAATCGGCGCCATCGCGCTCAAAGCGCGGATCGTCCGCAACGCGGAGGTGGACGTAGAGGTTTCCCGGATGGCCGCCCCCCGGCGCCCCTTCGCCTCGTCCTGCCAATCGCAGAGTGGAGCCATCCTCCACTCCCTGGGGCACGCTGATTTGCAGACTCTCTTCCGCGACCCGCAGGCCGCTTCCGCTGCATGAAGGGCAGGGCTTGCGCACGACCGAACCCTCGCCCCGACAGACGGGACAGGTGGTGGAGATCATGAGAAAGCCTTGCGTGTGCATGACTTGACCGCGACCCCGACACTGCGGACAGGCTTCCCGCGACGCCCCCTGCGCGGCGCCCGATCCGCCGCAATCCCGGCAGACAGCGCGCCGTTGCACCCTGACATCCTTGGTCACGCCGGTCGCCACCTCGGCCAGCGTCAACTGAACCTGCGTCTCGATGTCAGCTCCCCGCCCGGCGCCATGACCCGGACCACCGCCAAATCCGCCGCCAAAAAGATCGCCAAAGATGTCGGAGAAGGCCGAGAAGATGTCGTTCACGCTGCCAAAACCACCGCCGAAACCACCCCCACGTGGCCCCTCGTGACCGTAGCGATCGTAGAGCGCGCGCTTTTCGGGGTCGGAGAGGACCTGATAGGCCTCGGACGCCTCTTTGAAGCGCGCCTCGGACTCCTTGTCGCCGAGGTTCCGGTCTGGGTGGAGCTCGAGGGCGAGCTTGCGGTAGGCCCGCTTCAACTCGGACGCATCAGCTTGGCGGGATACGCCGAGCACCTGGTAGTAGTCTTGCTTTTCACTCACGGGGACGATGGGCTAGCGTACATGAAAACCGTCCCGCCGCCACACGCGGCCCTCGCGGCTGGCTGACCGGGCGTGGGGATGACCGCATCCGGCAGATTGATGGCTTTGCGGTCCTTCACGTCTTGTCGGCGGCCGCATGATACTGGATACTGGCCTTCGTGCCGCATCAGTCTGTCGCCGCCTCATCTGCCTCAGATCGCCCTCGCGCTCGGCGAGTGGGGCAGGAGTAGTCGCCTTTGCCCCGTCGGTTTCCAGACGACCCCGCGGCGTGGCAGGCGCTGAACACCCGGTATCTCTTCCGCCAGCCGCCCTGGCTGGTGCTCCGCCACCAGGGTTTTCGCCTGCCCGGTGGGCGCGAGATTGCCGACTACTGGATCTCCGAGTACCCGCCCTGGGTCAACGTCGTTGCGGTGACGGCGGCTGACGAGGTGGTCTTGATCCGACAGTACCGTCCTGGCCTGGGCGATGTGCACTACGAGATCCCGGCCGGGGTTGTCGACCAAGGCGAGGACATCGGGGCCGCGGCCCGGCGTGAGCTGGCTGAGGAAACCGGCTACGGAGACGGTCGTTGGTCGGTGCTGACCCGCCTCTCGGCCAACCCCGCCCTGCAGGACAACATCACCACGTCCTATCTTGCCGAAGGCGTGGTCCCGCTCGGCCGTGCCCAGCCCGAGGCGACCGAGGATCTGCGCGTTCACCTCGTGCCGCTGGCCGAAATCCCCGGTCTGATCGACAGCGGCGACATGATCCAAGCCCTGCACACCGCACCCCTGCTGCGTTACCTGCTGCGCCGGCGCGCATGAAGTTCGCGCGGGGCTTCGGGAAAACCGGCCTCACTGCCAGCAGTCGTACACCCGGGGGTTGGTGTCGCCCTGCCCGGATATCAAGTTGGTACAATAGGACCCGGAAAGTACGACCTCGCTGGACGTGACGTCGAACCTCCACCCCCCTTGCTGACCGCTGGGATCGAGCGGAACGGGATCACCGCCGTGGGTGAAGACCACCACCTGAGTGGGGTTTTCGGGTTGGCGCGTCAAAGAAAACCGGCACACGTTCACCTCCACCGCAGTCATGATGGCCTCGAGTTTCCCTTTCAGGTCCGCCTGGTCGGTCGCCGCCACGAACTGCGGCGAGTTGCCGGCAAAGCTCGATGCGCTGGCAGCCGCGATACTGGCGAGGCAGTTCGTGCTCTGGGCGTCGTTGTTGAGGGAGACGATGAATGTCTGCACGCCGAGGTTCGTCAGCTTGGTAGCCTCATCGCCCGCCAGGCTGCAAAACGAAGCATCGGTGGCAGCGTCGCCCGCGCAGGTCGGATCCTGGCCGGTAATGAGCAACACAAACTGGGACGCGCTTCCTTGTCCTTCGTCGGCGTACCACTGGCGGCATTTCTGCAAGGCCAAGTGAGAAGGTGAATCACTGCTCGCGAACTGGCAGCCCGGATCGCCTGAACCGCATGCCAGCTGCGCCTGGATGCTGGCCGAATGGAAAAATGCGGGCGGAGGGGAAACCTGGCCCGGACAGCACGTCCCCTGGTTGCAGTCTTTCGACGATGGGAACTGCTCGAGGCCGAATTGGATACTCGGATGAGCGCCGGTGGCCTCCACGATCGCCTCTTGAGCCGCCTGCAACCTGGTGGCCGAACCGAACGCCTTCTGCATGGATGTAGAGCGGTCGAGGGCAATGATCATCTCGACCTGGTTCTGCCGCACGTTGAAGCTGAAGTTCGAACATCCATCTCCACGATTGAACCCCCGCCTGTCACTCGGACTGGACTGGTCGATGGATGCATCCGGGTCTTGCGCTCCGCCCGTTTCATCGGAACTCCCCCCGGCATCCCCAGCCACCCAAGGCAGCCCAATGTGATAGGTGCACGACAGCCCGGTGATGACCAGAAGCCACGAGGTACTCGCCGGCGGCCGGCCTGGTCGCGTCACCCCAGTCGCCTTCACGGTGCCCCGCGCACTCTCGCAGCCAGCTTGGCCACCTCGTCGCGACGCTCGCTATTCGGATAGCGCGCCAGGAAAGCCTCCGCCTCGGCAAGCGCCGCGGCCTTGTCGCCGACCCTGGCCAGGGTTTCCAAGATTGACAGGTCCGCCTCCGCCCGCAGTAACCCCCTGGGGAAGCGCGTCCGGTAGGCCACCCACGCCGCGACTGCCGCCTGAGGCCGGTGCAGGCCATCACGCAAAACGCGACCCACCTCATAGGCCGCATTCTCGGCCGCTGGCCCCACGCCTTTTGTACAGTGAGTCAGCATGGCGAGCGCGTCTTCCGGACGGCCCTCGCCCAGCGCCGTCCGCGCCTCCGTCAACTCCACACTCCCCGGGCCATTGGCGACCCGCGCCGGACCGTCCTCAGAAGACGCGCGTCGTAGAGACGCACCCGCCAGGGACGGCCGGCGTCCGAGCGTCGGGGACGCTATCCCGCGAATGGGTCCAGCCCACGAATCCCCCTCGACCAGCCGAACCGACCGAGCGCCACGCCACACTTCGACGACGCCTTCCTCGACTTCCACGGAAACGCGATCATCGCCCACGCCCACGTGAAACTTGGTCCCCACGACGGATATGAGATATGGCCCGGCGGAAACCGCAAACCGTTCTCCCGGCGCCTGATGGGGCACCTCGAACCTGGCCTGGCCTCGCTCGACGGAGGGCCGACGTTCCGCATCCCAGCTCAGAACAGAATTGGCATCGAGCTCGACTCCGGCACCACCAGCCAGTGCCACGCGGGCCGGCTTTCGACCGGTTCGCACCGGCGTGGCAGACGAAACCTGGGGTGCAACCTGGGGAACCACCGAACCAGGCTGGGACGCCGACGCAACTGCAGGAGCGACCCGCTTTGCCGCCACTGACGAAGGGGTGGGACGCGTGGCTGGGACCACCCACAGCACGGCCACCACACTCACAGCAACCAACGCCCCGACAAGAGCCGGGAGAGCCAACGACCTTGCGCGACGCGCTGGCAAGTCTTTGCCCGACGGCAAGCCTTCGAGGCGGGACCAGACCCGACGCCGCGCCACCTCGTCCCCGGTCCGCTGGCGCGCAGCTTCCAGGACCTCGCCAAGCCATCTCTCCGTGTCGTCCGCTCTCTGTTGTTCAAGCCATTTCATGTCGTTATCCTCCGCGCCGCCTTGACGAGTTCCGCCCGGGCATGGCGCAGCCGGGACCAGACCGTGTTGGGAGGACATCCCATCACTATGGCGATTTCGTTCACACCCAATCCCTCAATCTCGAAGAGGACGAGGACCATCCGTTTCTTGGGTGACAACTTGTCCAGCAGCCGATCGAGCAGCCGCAAATCGGATGCCTTTTCGGCAGGGTCGTCCTGGGGCTCGGGCTCGGCCTCATGCCAGGGTAGAAGCGAGAGAAACGAACGCATGCGTCGCCGCCGGCCCAGGTGAGAGGCGTGGCGCGCAGCAATTCGATAAATCCAGGTCGATAGCTGGGCGTCCCCTCGAAACTGCTTCAGGCCGCGGTAAACCGCGATAAACACGTCCTGGGCGGCATCCTCGCGTTCCTCGGGTGGCACGCCAAGCGCGCTGAGGAAACGAAAAACCGGCTGCGCGTAGCGCTCATAGAGCGCCCGCGATGCAAGGGTGTCCCCGTTGCGAAAACGTTCGACCAATGCCTTGTCTTCTGCAAGCGGTCCTGGTTGCTGGCTTCCCGCAGGATTCTGTTGGCTCATGTTCACCGGCGACGCGTGGGTTCCTCGTAAGCTTACCTTGTCTTTGGGAGTTAGTGGCCCTGGTCCAACTGCTTCGTCACCGAAGCGACATACCTAGAGCAAGCCCCGCGTCACCAAAGACGCGAGGAGTTGAAAATATGGTTCCGTTGCCAGGACTTAGATCGTCATACACATAACGCCATCCGGCTACAGCGACATCGAGAAAAAGACGAGCGAAAAGGCGCCTTCCCAGAGGTACCTGCATGCCTCCGGCTAGCGCGCCCGCGAGCACAAAGCGGGTATCCCAATGCACGGTTGTCTGGGCCCTCGCTCCGAGAATCCAGCAATCGAGCAGCCCGGCCAGGCCTAGCTGAAGTTCCACGCTGGATGCCGCACGCCTCCACATGAGCTCCAGGCCTGAGGGAATACGTGTCACATCGCCGCGGCCGCCCGTCCAGTGGTGCAAGGTCCAGCCCGAAATGCCGCCCCACAGGCGGACCAAGAGGCCGGTATCCATGCGCGCGCCCAGCGTCCGAGCCACGGAGAGTCGTAGGTCATAGGCTTCCAGGCCAGTGATCTGGTTGGCAAGTCTCTGGGAGATGCCAAGAGAGATGTCCCATCTGGCCCACGCGCGGAGCGGGGAGTCGGGAACCACCGGAGAAGGCGCCGGAGCAGGGGCTGGCGGTGCCACCCGGATCGCAGGACTCTCGCCGGCGGCTTCTGCTTCTGGCAGCTCGATTTCCTGAAGATAGCGCTGGACAATGATGGCCACGGTGACTGAGAGCGCGGCGCAGTCGCGCACCTGCGTGGTACCGGGCCTAGACAATGTCCGGAACAACCGCAGCCTCCCCTGCTGGTCAATCAGGGAAAAACTTGGCTCTTGGGGCGTTCCTGGCGGCGGCAGTACCAGGGTCAAGGCAGACCCTGAATCAGGTCCGCGCGCATCCAGCACGCCCGGCGCACGTTCCGACAGAGCAGCCGACACCTGGCGCGCGGACGGACAGCCATCCTCTGGCCCGGGCGCGACCAGCACCGATACGGCTGGCAAAGTTAGGAGAGCGAAGAACGGCTGCACGAATTGGCTATCTTACTATCGAAGCCACTCGAGCGCGTCACCTGCAGTCAGGCGCGGTGCCGAGGAGGGGACCTACCGTGCGATTTCTTCGACAAAATAGGCGTTGCGATGACGGGCGTTGGGAAGATGCGAGTCCCAACAACCCGGCGAGCAGAACACCAGCTTGATCTTGCCAGAGTTGCATGTGGAGACAGAGCAGCGAATCACTTTGGCGCCCAGGGCAATGGGCCTGCGGCACATAGAGCAAACAAAAGCCGGCGTGGATGTCATCAGCCAAATCCTCTACCACGTAGAAGAAGGCGTCGACTACAGAGGATCCTGTTCAAGTCGCCTTGCCCTGCTTCAGCGATCCACCTGCCCCTGGCGTGCTGCCGTGCGCGTGAACCAGTACGGGCAAGGTTACCGGTTTGTCATGGCCCGCGCATCGGCCTTGGCCTCGGCCTTGCTCTCCAGCGGAATGCGCATGCCGTAGAACGACCGGCGCACGAAGTAGAAGGCGACCAGCAGGAAGCCCGCCGCAAGGGCGCCGCGGAGTCCATCATTCTTGAGCTGGACAGCCAGCTCGACCGCCAGCAGGCCGAAGAGGGTGGTGAACTTGATGACCGGGTTCATGGCCACGGACGAGGTGTCCTTGAAGGGGTCGCCCACGGTGTCACCCACCACGCACGCGGAGTGCAGCTCGGTGCCCTTTTCGTTCAGCTCGGTCTCGACGACTTTCTTGGCGTTGTCCCAGGCGCCGCCGGCGTTCGCCATGAAGATGGCTTGGTACAGGCCGAAGAGCGCGATCGAGATCAAGTAGCCGATGAAGAAGAAGGGCTCCACGCAGGCAAAAGCCAGCGTGCTGAAGAACACGGTGAGGAAGATGTTGAACATGCCCTTCTGCGCGTACTTGGTACAGATCTCCACCACCTTCTTGCTGTCGCTGACCGACGCCCTTTCATTGCTTTCCAGCTTGATGTTCTTCTTGATGAACTCGACCGCGCGGTAGGCGCCGGTTGACACGGCCTGAATCGAGGCGCCGGTGAACCAGTAGATGACGGCACCGCCGGTGACCAGGCCGAGCAGGAAGGGCGCGTGCATGAGCGAGAGATGGTCGAGGTTGCTGGTCAACTTGTCAGTGAGCATCATGATGATGGAGAAGATCATGGTGGTGGCGCCCACCACTGCGGTCCCGATGAGCACGGGCTTGGCCGTGGCCTTGAAAGTGTTGCCCGCGCCGTCGTTCTCCTCCAGCATCTTCTTGGCATTTTCAAAGTCGGGATCAAAGCCAAAGTCCTTCTTGATCTCCTCCTTGATGTTGGGAACGCTCTCGATGAGCGACAGCTCATACACCGACTGGGCGTTGTCGGTGACCGGACCGTAGGAGTCGACCGCGATGGTCACCGGGCCCATGCCCAGGAACCCGAAGGCCACCAGACCGAAGGCGAACACCGCCGGCCCTATCATGAGCACGTCCAGACCCAGCGTGCTGACCGTGTAGGCGATGGCCATCAGGCCCACGATCACCATGCCCATCCAGTAGGCAGAAAAGTTGCCGGCCACTAGGCCCGAGAGCACATTCAGCGACGCACCACCCTCGCGCGAGGCAGTCACGACTTCCTTGACGTGAGCGGACTTGGTCGAGGTGAAGATCTTGATCATCTCGGGGATGAGTGCGCCGGCCAACGTGCCGCAGGTGATGATGGTGCTCAGTTTCCACCACAGCGCCTTGTCATGGTTCAGCTCGGGGATGAGCAGGTACGACACCACGTAGGTCGAAACCATCGACACGATCGACGTGACCCACACGAGCTGAGTCAGCGGCTGTTCGAAGTTCATCTTCTTCACGTGGCCGAAGCGGGCCTTCACGATCGCTTCGTTGAGGAAGTACGACAGACCACTCACGATCACCATCATGATGCGCATCACGAAGATCCAGACCAGGAGCTGGACCTGCACGGTCTTTTCCGGCACGGCCAGCAGAATGAAGGTAATCAGCGCGACGCCGGTGACCCCGTAGGTTTCGAAGCCGTCGGCCGAGGGACCGACCGAGTCGCCCGCGTTGTCGCCCGTGCAGTCCGCGATGACGCCCGGGTTGCGCGCGTCATCTTCCTTGATCTTGAAGACTATCTTCATCAAATCGGACCCGATGTCGGCGATCTTGGTGAAGATGCCGCCCGCGATGCGCAAGGCCGCCGCACCCAGCGACTCACCGATGGCGAAGCCGATGAAGCACGGGCCGGCGAAGTCAGCCGGCACGAAGAGCAAGATGAACAACATGATCACCAACTCGACGCTGATGAGCATCATGCCGATGCTCATGCCCGCTCGCAGCGGGATGGCATAGATGGGATGGGGCATTCCCTTGAGGCTCGCGAATGCCGTGCGCGAGTTGGCAAAGGTGTTCACGCGGATGCCGAACCAGGCCACGCCGTAGCTGCCTGCAATGCCCACCAGGCTGAAGAGAAGGATGATGGAAAGGGTGAGGGCGACCGGCTTGCCCTCGACCGGCGAGAGCCAGCCAAAGTACGCACTGATGATGATGGCGATGAACGCCCAGAGCACCAGGATGAACTTGCCCTGGGTGAGCAGGTAGGTCTTGCAGGTCTCGTAGATCAGCTCGGAGATCTCGCGCATGCACTTGTGCACGGATGAGCCCTTGAGCTGTTTGTACATGACGAAACCGAAGACCATTCCCAGGAAGCAGATCAGCAAGCCGCCCATGAGCAGCCGGTTGCCCGCGATGTCGCCCAGGAATTTCACGGACGACAGGTTAGGCAGAACCAGGCTCGCCTCACTGGCGAGGGCTCGGCTCTCCGACAATAGAAGCGGCAGCAAGCCGCAGACAACAGCGGACAGTAGACGTAGGGGGTTCATGCGGTTCCTCCGGGCGCGGAAATTAGTCCCAAGTGCTCCGACAATTCAAGTGGAGAAGGGACGATCATGCATATACCTCCTATTCCGGTCGGACTTGCAGTACGATTACCTTCTTGAGGTCATTGGTGTTCCCCGTCCTCGAACCTTCTGGCCTTGACATAGCTCGCGGCCGGTTTTGCGATAGGCTCGCGCCCATGCCCTTCCTCTCCCGCATTGCCGCCGGCGTGGCGCTCTGTCTCTGCCTGGCGCCCCCGGTCCACGCCGCACCCCCCGAGATAACCTTCGAGAAATACCGGATGCAAAATGGGCTCGACGTCATCTTGCACGTAGACCACGCGGTGCCCATCGTGCACGTCGAGGTCTGGTACAAGGTCGGGTCAAAGGACGAGGCACCGGGCAAGACCGGGTTCGCCCACCTGTTCGAGCACATGATGTTCCAGGGGACGAAGCAGATCCCCGAGGATGCCTACTTCAAGTACCTGGGCCAGGCCGGGGCCTCGGCGCGTAACGGCTCGACCAGCACGGACCGCACCAACTACTTCGAGACCCTGCCGTCGAGTGAGCTGGAGTTGGGACTGTGGCTGGAAAGTTCGCGCATGGGTTTTCTCCTCGATCGCCCCTCATTTCGCGCGACCTTCGAGAACCAACGCGACGTGGTGAAGAACGAGCGCCGGCAGCGCATCGAGAACGCGCCTCTGGGCGGCGTCGCCCGCGTGGAATTGGAGGCGTTGTTTCCGGCTGGCCACCCCTATCGCCACGAGGTGATGGGGTCGATGAAGGACCTGGACGCGGCGACCGAAGTGGACATCCGCGGGTTCTTCACGCACAACTACGCACCCAACAACGCCGTGCTGCTCATAGCCGGCGACTTCGACGTCGCACGAGTCAAGGGCCTGGTGGAAAAGTATTTTGGGCCCATCCCGGCGGGACCGCCGGTGCCGCGGCAAGCGATCCCTCCCATCCCCGCGCCCGCCGGCGAACGCCGCATCGCCATGGAGGCCAAGGTCAACCTGGCGCGAGGCCTCATGGCCTGGAATACAGTGCCACTCTTTGCACCCGGGGATGCCGAGCTGGATTTGCTCGCCAAGGTGCTAGGCGGCGGCAAGAGCTCGCGCCTCTACCGCCGTTTGGTGCTTGAGCTGAAGATCGCGCAATCCGTGTCCGCTGCGCACATAAGCCGGCTGCTGGGCGGGACTTTCGAGATCACCTATGTCCCCCTGCAGGGCCACACACTGGCCGAGCTGGAAACCGTCATCAACCAGGAGTTGGAGAAGATGCGGGCACAGCCCGTCGAAACCGCTGAGCTGGAACGCGCGCGCAACGGGATCAAGACCGATCTGGTGCGCGGCCTGGATACCTTGCAGGGGCTGTCCGGCCACCTCCTCACCTACGACGTGTTCGCCGGCGATCCGGCGTACTTCGGCCGCGATATCGGCCGATATGAGGCGGCCACGCCGGATAACCTGCAGAAATGGGCAGCCCCGATCCTGCGCAGCAAAGCGCGCGTGACAATCAACGTCGAGCCCAACAGCAACGCACCCATCATGGGCCGCCTGGTGTCGCCAGCCTCCGGACTGGACCGACCTGCCACGGCTGCGCCCATCGCCGCGACACCCGCGTCGCGCCAGACCCCGGACGCCGAATTTCGTCACAAGCTTCCCGCCGCCGGCGAGAAGACCCCGTTCAAGGTGCCGGGGGTGAAGCGGTTTCGCCTGAAGAACGGTCTGCGCGTGATCCTGGCTGAATCGCACAAACTGCCTCTGGTCGGGGTCGAGATGGTTGTGCGCACCGGGAACGGCGCCAATCCGCCAGACAAGGCCGGCTTGGCCGATCTGGTGGCGGACATGCTCGACGAGGGGACCGCCACCCGCAGCGCCACGGCCATTGCCGAGGAGATCGCGCAACTGGGAGCGACACTTCTGACCAACGCCACCTGGGATGCCTCTTCGTTGTCCGTGTCGGCCCTCACCGAGAACATCGACCGGGCACTCGACGTGTGGGCGGACGTTCTGCTCCAGCCGGCTTTCTCCGAGGAGGACCTTGCGCGCGTACGCGAGAATCTCCTTTCCACCCTGGCCCGGCGCAAGGACTCGCCGCCCCTGGTTGCCGGCCTGACCTTCGCTCGCGCCCTGTACGGCGAGGGCCATCCCTACGGTTGGCCCGAAGGTGGCACCGAAGGGTCGGTGCGCCGGCTCACACGCGCTGACGTTCAAGCCTTCTTCCAGGAGCACTACCGGCCCAACAACGCCGTGCTGGTGGTGGCGGGAGACATCCGGGAGGCTGAGTTGCGCGCCAAGATGGAAAAACGGCTTGCCGGATGGAAGCCCAAACCGATCCCGCCGGTCAAAATCCCGAAAGCGCCGCCTATCGAGAAGACGCGCATCCTCCTGGTCGACAAGGCGGGTGCTCCCCAGTCGTCGATCCGCTTGGGTCTGGTCGGCATCGAGCGCAAGAACCCCGACTACTGCCGGGCCCTGGTCATGAACCAGATCCTGGGCGGGACTTTCAAGCGCCTGACGCTCAACCTGCGCGAAACCAAGGGCTGGACCTATGGGGTTGCCTCCATGTTCGAGGCGCGGCGGGCACCCGGGCCCTGGACGGCAGGCGGCGAGTTCGTCGCCAACCGCACCGCCGATTCCGTGACCGAGATCCTGAAAGAGATTTCGGCCCTACGCACCGACGAGGTCGGCGACAAGGAACTGAAGGACACCAAGGACGAGATCGTTCGCGCCTTCCCGGCGCGCTTTGCCACGGCCAACCAGGTAGCCGCGCAGATGGCGGCACTGGCTGTCTACGACTTGCCCGACAAAGAACTGCAAACCTTCTCCGCCCGGATCGCGTCCGTGACAGCCGCGGACGTGCGCAGGACGGCGCAGAAGTACCTGCACCCCGACAACCTGGTCGTCGTTGTGGTGGGCGACCGCACCAGCATCGAACCGTCGCTGGGTCGGATTGGCGAGGTGGAGTTGCGGGATCTCGACGGCGCGCCCATCAAGTGACCCCGGCTCGCGCGTGCCCCGGTGACACCCTTTCGCGAAATTCGGGCCAGCCGGCTGGCAGACGAGACCGGGACCTTGCACAAGCAGGCCGATCTGGCCATCGCCCTCTGCTACCCGAGTCCGTACCACGTGGGGATGTCGTCGTTGGGTTTCCAGAGCATCTACCGCGGGTTGCACGCCCTGCCCGGCAGCAGCGCAGAGCGCGCCTTCCTTCCCGAGGACGTGGCCGAAGCGCGCCGGCTTTCCGACGGTCTTCGCACCTACGAATCTGACCGGCTGGTGGGTGACTTTCCTGTGCTGGCCTTCTCGCTCGCTTCTGAGTTGGAGTTGGCCGGCCTGGTCACCTGCCTGGACCTTGCCGGGATTCCCGCGCTTGCCGCCGAGCGCGCCACGCACGTGCGGACTTTCCCCTTGGTCGTCCTGGGCGGCCCGCTGACGTTTTCCAACCCAGTGCCGGTCGGCCCTTTTGCCGACGTCATCGTCATGGGCGAAGCCGAGGAACTTCTGCCGGTTCTTGTGCAAAGCTTGCGCGAAAAACCTGACCGCGAGACCCTGACCCGCGATCTGGCGCAAAGACCGGGCTTTTACGTCCCGTCGCTGCACGGGGAGACGCCGCCCCCGATCGCGATAGCCGACGACAACTCCCTGCCCGCCTACTCGCAGATCGTCACGCCGCACACCGAGTTTGGGGGCATGTTTCTCATTGAAGCCGAGCGCGGGTGCAGCCGGGGCTGCGCCTACTGCGTGATGCGCCGGTCGGCAGGCGGCGGCATGCGCGTGGTCTCGCCCGCGCGCCTGCTGTCGCTCATCCCGGCTGAAACGCGGCGGGTGGGGCTGGTGGGCGCCGCTGTGACTGACCACCCTGCCCTAGCCGAAATCCTGCGTGCTCTCGTCGACGCCGGCCGCGCGGTGGGCGTGTCCAGTCTGCGCGCCGACCGTCTCGACAACGAGGTGGTGGGGCTGCTGGCCCGCGGTGGCTATCGAACCATGACCACGGCGGCCGACGGCGCCTCGCAACGCCTGCGCGACCAGGTCGACCGCCACACGCAGATCGAGGATCTGCGGCGCGCGGCCCGCCTGTGCCGCGACCACGGCCTGGCGCTGCTCAAGCTCTACGTTCTGATAGGTCTGCCCGGGGAAACCGCAGCCGACATCGACGAACTGGCGCGTCTCGCCCTGGAACTCGCGGCTCTCGCGCCCAAGCTGTCGCTCACCGTTTCGCCCTTCGTGTCCAAGCGCAACACGCCGCTCGACCATCAGCCGTTCGAAGACATCGCCAGTCTCGACGACAAGTTGGCCTTCTTGCGCCGCCAACTTCGCGGACGCGCCCACTTGAGCGGCGACGCGCCCAAGTGGGGGTGGGTCGAGTATCGGCTGGCCCAGGGGGGCTTCGCCGAGGGGCTGGCCGCGGCCCAGGCCGCCCGCGCCGGGGGTGGTTTCGCCGCGTGGAGGCGAGCACTCAGCGGGTAGATAGAAGACGGTGGGTTGTTTCCAACCGCGACGTGATGGACTATCTCTGGACATGCGTCTGACGCTCAGCCACATCAGGAGCGCGATAGCATGGCCGCCCTCCCATGAGATGGCGGCCATGCTATCGCGGCCGGATCGCGTCGCCTTGTACCTGGTCCGCCTCGGCCTGCGCATCATCAAACAATGGGTGCGCGATCGCTGCCCGCAGCAAGCGGCGGCGCTCACCTATCAGACCACCCTCGGCCTGGTCCCGCTTCTGGCGTTGGTGTTCGCGGCCCTGCGCCAGACGCACAATCTCGAGGCCCAGTCGCGCTTGGTGGAATTTATCTCGACCCAGGTTCTGCCTGACATGGGCGACGTGGTCAGCGAGCTCGCGTCGTTCTCGGAGAAAGTCGCCACCGGCGCTGCCGGCGGATTGGGCCTGGGCTTCACCCTGGCCACTTGCTACTTCCTCTATGACACCGTCGAGAACACCTTCAACGACATCTGGCACGTGACCACGCGGCGGTCATGGTTCCGCAAGTTCCTGATCTTCTACCCGGTGGTCACCTTGCTGCCGGTTCTGGCCGGCGCCTACCTCTACTGGTCGGGGCGTCTCATCGGATCGGGATCGGCAGCGCGCTTCTTCGGGCCACTGTCCATCCAATTCGGCGGGCTCTTCCTGGTCAACTGGATGCTGCCCAACATCCGCGTGCGCTGGCACGCCGCCCTGGCGGGAACCCTGATCACAGGATTCGCGCTGGAAGGGTTGAAGTGGGGATTCGTGCACTTTGCCAAAGGGGTCCTGCTCTCCAGCTACAGCGGCGTGTACGGCCCGCTGGCGCTGGTGCCGCTCATTCTCTTGTGGATCTACATTTCGTGGTGGGTCGTGCTGGGCGGCGCCGAGATTGCGAACACCATCCAGAACCTGCGTCTGCTCGAAGCTGAAGAACGGCGCCATCGCGATGACGAGCCCATCAACGGCCTCGTCGCCGCGCAGATCCTGGCTTTCGTGGCGGCGGACTACCAACGGGGCGGCAAGGGCATCGATCGCGCCCTTCTAGGCCGCGAATTCGGCCTGTCGGTGGAGGTCATCGATCGCATGGCAGTTCGGCTGAAGGGCCAGGGTCTCTTGGCGGAAGTGCAGGGCGACAAGGAAGGCTTCATCCCGGGCCGGGCCGCCGGCACCATCAGCCTGCAAGACGTGCTAGCCGCGTTCCGCTCCACCGACCTCGAAGCCGCAACAGGCACCACCTCGCCCGCGCTGGCCGCGCTGATCAAGGACCTGGAAGAAGCCCGCCTGACTCGCATTGGCACCATCACGATCGCGGAGCTGATGCCGAAGTAGTTTGTCCTATCCCCGCTCTAGGTAGGTATACCCCGAAAGGCCTTCTTCGTACATGCGCAGCAGCGAGCGCGTCTCCTCCAGGCTCATGCCGTTGCTGCGCACCGCCTGCTCAGCAAAGCGACGCACGCGCGCCATCAGGTCGTCGCGCGCATAGCTGACGTACTTGAGCACGTCGGTCACCGTGTCGCCGGTCACCACGTGCTCGATCTGATAGCCGCCGCCCGGCGCCAGCGACACGTGAACGGTGTTGGTGTTGCCGAAGAGGTTGTGCAGATCGCCCAGGATTTCCTGATAGGCCCCGGCTAAAAACACCCCCAGAAAATATCCTTCGCCGTGGCTGTACGGGTGCAGCTCCAGCACGTTCTTCACGTCGCGCCGGTCGATGAAGTGGTCGATCTTGCCGTCGGAGTCGCAGGTGATGTCAGCCAGCACCGCCCGCCGCGTTGGCTCCTCGGCCAACCGGTGAATCGGCATGATGGGAAAGAGCTGGTCGATGGCCCAGATGTCAGGCAGCGACTGGAACATGGAGAAGTTGCAGAAGTAGGTATCCGACAGCGCGCGCTCCAGGCCCTCGAACTCCTCGGGCGCCTCGCGCATCTCGCGCACCACCTTGAGCACACGCTGGCAGATGGCCCAGAAGATGTCTTCCGCGATCACCCGTTCGGTCAGCGAAAGGCTGCCGAGCGAAAACAACGACAGCGCCTCCTCGCGATACTCCAGGGCGTCATGGTACGCCTCGCGCAGATTCTTGCTGGAGATGTCGCGGGCCGTGTCGAACAGGTTGCGCACCAGGCGTGAAACCTGATCCGGCAGCTTGTCCGGCGCCTTGCCCACGTCGAACTCGCCCACGCCCAGCACGTCGATGGCCAGCATGGAATGGTGGGCGACCACGGCACGCCCCGATTCGGTTACGATGGTGGGATGGGCGACGCCGGCTGCATCGCACACCTCTTGCAGGCCGAACACCAGGTCATTGGCGTACTCCTGCAGGGTGTAGTTCATCGACGAGGCGAAGTTGGTCTGTGACCCGTCGTAGTCCACGCCCAGGCCGCCGCCGGCGTCGAAGTACTTGAGCGGCGCGCCCAGTCCGACGATCTCGACAAAGAAACGGCTTGCCTCGCGCAGCGCGTTCTTGATGGCGCGAATGGCAGAGATCTGGCTGCCCAGGTGAAAGTGCAGCAGCTCGAAGCAGTTGAGCATGTCGGCATCGCGCAGAAAACGCACCGCCTCGACCACCTCGCGCGTGGACAGACCGAACTTGGAGCGGTCGCCCCCTGAGGCCTCCCACCGGCCCGACCCTTTGGACGCCAGTTTCACCCGGATGCCGATGCGGGGCTTGACCCCGATCCTCTTCGCCGTGGACGCGATGAGGTCCAGCTCGGAGAACTTCTCCACCACGATGAGCACCTTGCGCCCGAGCTTGGAGCACATGAGCGCGGTCTCGATGTACTCCTCGTCCTTGTACCCATTGCACACGATGAGCGCTTCCTCGTCGTCGAGGATGCCCATCACCGCCAGCAGCTCGGGCTTGGAGCCAGCCTCCAGGCCGTAGTGGTAGGGCCGGCCGAACTGCACGATCTCCTCGACCACGTAGCGGTGCTGGTTGACCTTGATGGGGTAGACGCCGCGATACTCGGCTTTGTAGCCGTACTCCGTGATCGCGCTCTTGAAGGCCTCGTGCAGTTCCACCACGCGGCTCTTCAGAATGTCCGAGAAACGAACCAGCAAAGGAAGCCCGATTCCCCGCCGCACCACCTCGTCGACGAGCTCTTTCAGGTCGATGCAGCCCGCCTCCGGGCCCTGCGGGTGGCACACCACGTGGCCCAGATCGTTGATGGAGAAGTAGCCCTGGCTCCAATACCGGATGCCGTAGGTTTCGGCGGAGTCCGCGATGGTCCATTTCCGCGGGATTCCGTTCGTGCTCATGGCCGCTACGTTGAATAAAACTTGCACGGAATTCCACAAGAAAACTCGGCAGGCGTGTGAAAACTTCGATCCAGGCGGCTGAAAGCAGCCTTCCGGTCGTGCCGCCGGCTTCGGCCACTCGTGGTAGCTTCTCGACCACTGTGGCGAGCACATTCGGACAACTCTTTCGCATCGCAACCTGGGGCGAATCACACGGCCCGGCCGTGGGGGTCGTGGTGGACGGCTGCCCGCCGCGTGTGCCCATCACGACCGAAGAGATCCAGGTCGAGCTCGACCGACGCCGGCCCGGGCAGAGCCGCATCACCACCGGCCGCAATGAAGCGGACGCGGTGGAGATTCTGTCCGGCGTGCACGAGGGTCTGACCCTGGGCACACCCATCGCGCTACTGGTGCGCAACGCTGACGCACGCTCGGGCGACTACCAAGAAATCCGCCGTGCCTTTCGCCCGTCCCACGCCGACTACACCACCCAGGCCAAGTACGGGGTTCGCGCAGCCGCAGGTGGCGGCCGGGCCAGCGCACGCGAAACCATCGGTCGCGTCGCCAGCGGCGCCATCGCGCGCAAGCTCCTGGCCGAGCAGGCTCAGATCGAAATTGTGGGCTATGTGAAGCAGGTGTGCGACCTGGGGGCCACGGTGGACGCCAGCAAGGTCACGCGCCAGGATGTGGACGCAACCATCGTGCGCTGCCCGGATACGGCGGTCGCCGACCAGATGATCGCACTTGTCGATCAGGCCCGCGCCGACGGCGATTCTCTGGGCGGCGTGGTCGAGGCGGTGGCGCGCCACGTTCCCGCAGGGTTGGGGGAGCCGGTGTTCGACAAGTTGCACGCAGACCTTGGCAAAGCCTTGCTGTCGATCCCGGCCTGCAAGGGCTTCGAGGTTGGCAGTGGCTTCGCCGGCGCGCGTCTGCGCGGCTCTGAGCACAACGACATCTTTTTTGCAGAAAACGGGCGCATCCGCACGCGTACCAACCGTTCGGGCGGTATCCAGGGCGGCATCTCCAACGGCGAGGACATAATCGTGCGCGCCGCCTTCAAGCCCGTGGCCACCATCCTGCGCGAACAGGAAACCGTAGACGTCGAGGGCAATTCCACTCTGCTCAAGCCGCGCGGCCGTCACGACCCCTGCGTGCTTCCACGCGCGGTGCCCATCGTCGAGGCCATGATGGCCCTGGTGCTGGCGGATCACTTCCTACGCCAGCGAGCGCTGGTGGGATGAGTCAGCTTCTTCACCACAGAGGGCACAGAGATCACAGAGACGGACCGGAAGGAAAGAAGGGTTCGGATCCGAAACCCTTTCTTTCCGGCCTCTGTGGCCTCTGTGGTGAAACTCCGGATCGAGCCCTTTGCCGTCAAATCGCGAGAGAATTGTGGTTAGCACCTGTGTGTGAAAACCTGCCCAGGATCCTGACTTAGCGGAACTGGCTCTTGGCCGGACCGGTCGCTATACTTCGGCGACGTGAATGCGGACGCGGTGATTGCCGTACTTCGAGCCCTCGAACGCGAAGGGGTGCGGTACAAGGTCGTGGGGGCGGTGGCCCTCAATCTCCTCGGCTTGCCTCGGGCCACCCAAGACCTCGACATCTTCGTTGCTGTCGACGAGGAAAACATTGGCCGCCTGCGCGCCGCGTTGCGATCGGTCTTCGACGATCCCGAGATCGCGGAGATCAGCGCCGTGGATCTAGCCGGCGAATATCCGGCCATCCAGTACGTTCCGCCGTCGGGAACCTTCCACATCGACATTCTGAGCCGCCTGGGCGAAGCCTTCCGCTTTGAAGACATCGAAGTCGAGGAACGTCTCGTGGAAGGGCTTCGCGTGCCTGTGGCAACGCCCCGAATGCTCTTCCTGATGAAGAAGGACACCGTTCGGCCACAGGATCGGGCCGACGCCGATCGCTTGCGGCGCCAATTCAACATCAAGGACTAGCATGCCTATCCGCCGATTCCGATCAGCCGCCGAGATGGAGGGCACCGTCTGGCTCGACCGAGACGACCCTCGGCTCTGGCCAACCATCGCGTCGGTATGGGATCTCTCTGCCCGCCTCTGCCCCATGCATTTTCCGCCTGGGCTGCGCAAGCACCGCTCGATCGAGGAAGCCAACCAGCTCAACCAGGAATGGGAAGCCACGAATGTTCTGCGTTCCCAGCCAGGTTGAATTGGACGCCGCCTATGCTCTATTTCCCCCGCCGGCGTGAAGGCGCGAGCCAATGGCCGCGCGATAGTAGCGAGACGGCATCTCGTGCCCCACCAGGCTGGCCGCCAGGCGCGAACAATCGATGAGCTTGTCGAGATGGACTCCGGTCTTCACTCCCATTCCCTCCACCATATTCACAACGTCCTCCGTGGCCACGTTGCCTGATGCACCTGGCGCAAACGGGCAGCCACCCAGCCCGCCCAGGGCCGTGTCGATGGTGGTGATCCCCATTTCCAACGCGACCAGGATGTTGGCCAGCGCGGTGCCGCGTGTGTCGTGAAAGTGTACGGCCACGGCCTCGCGAGGCGTCTCGGCCAGGACCAAGGCGAGAACGTCGCGCACCTGGCGCGGGTTGGCCACGCCGATGGTGTCGCCCAGAGACACCTGGTAGCAGCCCGAAGCGCGCAGAGCAGCCACCAACGTTACCGCCTTGGCAGCGTCGACCGCGCCCTCGTAGGGGCAGCCGTACACGGTCGAAACATAGCCGCGCACGCGCATGCCGGCCTGGCGAGCGCTTGGGACGACCTCCGCAAGAACCCGCAAGGTGTCCGCGATGCTCTTGTTCACGTTCCTGCGATTGTGACTTTCCGATGCCGAAACAAACACGGCGATCTCTGGCATCGCCGCCGCCTGCGCCACGGCCAGGCCCTGTGGATTGGGCACCAATGCCGAGTAGATGATCCCAGGGCGGCGGACAACCCGCCGCGCGACATCACCCGCATCAGCCAGTTGCGGGACCCACTGCGGGTTGACGAAACTCGTGATCTCGATGGCGCGCAGACCACAGCCCGACAGCGCGTCGATGAGCGCGATCTTGTCGGTCGTCGCCACCAGGCGGTTTTCGTTCTGCAGGCCATCGCGGGGCCCCACTTCGAAAAGGGTGACGTCGGCAGGCAAATGATCGAACACGGCGACACCACTAGCCGAGTGCGATCGATGCCGTCTGTGCCAGCAACCGATCGAACAGCTCGTCGGTCAGGTCGTCGAGCGTGTCGAGGACCACATCCGCCGCCGACTGGTCATATCCGAGATAGTTGGCTGCCCTAACTGCTATCACGTGAGCGCCCGCAGCCCGTCCCGCCAGAATGCCCGGCTCCGCGTCCTCCACGACAATGCAGGCGGCTGGCGGCACCGCGAGCAGCCGCATCGCGGTCAGATACGGCTCAGGGTCGGGTTTGCCTTTGCGATAGTCCTCGGCCCCGAGCAAGACCCGAAAATCGCGCAGCATCCCGAGCCCGTCGACGGCCTCATGCACTTCAACTCGGCTGGCACCCGAGACCACGGCCAAATCCGCGCGGCGGCCGAGACGCTTGACCGCCTCACGCGCCCCCGGCAGGGGCTGGTATCCCTTGTACGCGAGGAGCTGGCGTTTCTCCTCCACCGCTCGCGCGATGACCTCGTCCATGCCCACCTGCAGCCCATGGTTGCGGAGAAGCATGGCGTAGATCTCATTCCAGGAATGGCCAACCACGAAATGACGCTCAACGCCGTCAAGCGCAATATGCCAACGCTGTAGGGCCAAGACGACCGACTCCACGTTGTCGCGCTCGGTGTCAACCAGGGTTCCGTCTAGATCGAAGAGGACTGCAGCGCGAAGGGACATATTTCCATGATGGATTATACGGGGGTGCGTTGGCGCGCCATCGACCTTTTTGCTACAAGATCCATCGTGGGACGCAAGGATCCGATTCGAGCTACACCGCCAAGCGTAAAGGACTTGCTGCGGGAAAATGCCGATCTGCGCCACGAACTCACCAGGTTGGAGGCGTATCGCACCCTCGCCTACCGCGACGAGCTCACCGGATTGTGGAACCGCCGGTACTTCACCGAGCGTCTCACTGAGGAGCTGAGCCGCGCGCGTCGCCAGCCTCGGCGCCATTTCGGCATCATGATGGTCGACGTCAATGATCTCAAGGCCATCAATGACGCCCACGGCCACGCAGAAGGAGATCTCGTTCTGCGCTGGGTGGCCGAGTTTCTCGAACGTTTGCTGCGTACCCACGATGTGCTTTGCCGTGTCGGGGGCGATGAGTTCGCGGTGCTCTTCCCCGAGATCGGGGCGACCGGATCCGCACCGCTGCTCACGCGACTGCGGGCAGCGCTCTCCGAGGCCCGCACCGGCGCTTCGTTCTCCATCGGCCTCAGCTTTGGGTTCGCCAACTATCCCAAGGATGGCACCACCTGCGACGAGCTCGTGCACGTAGCTGACGACGAAATGTACCTGGACAAGCGCCGCCAGAAGACGGCGTTGGAGAGCCCAGCCCTGACTCGGACGCTGCGCACGGCTGTTCGGACATGACGATCGGACGAGGGAGCGGACCCCTCTAGGTTTTTACGGTCCCTGCCGAGAGACGGTACACTAGGCTCTCTATGGAAGCGACTATGCGTTGTGTCATAGATCAGGACCGTAGCGCCGCCTCGCCTGCGCAGCTGCTTGGGCCCAGACACTCGCGGTGGCGGTTGGCAACGGCGGGCGCTGTGGTCCGGACAGATATCGGCTACGCATTGGCCCTCGCGCTGGCTCTGGGCGCCTGCCAGCAGCGCAGCGTCGATATGGCTCGAATCATCGGGTCGGCCAGCGTGGACGCCAAGAGCGGAGCCATCATTTCGCTCGGCACCGGAGGCGCGGGTGGCTCCGCTGATGGCGGGTCGGGTTCTGATGCAGATCGCGGGACCTCGCCTGATGGGGGGCTGTGCAATGGCGCCACTCTCCAGACTGACCCACAGAACTGCGGAGCATGCGGGGCCATCTGCGAAATTCCCCACGCCCAAGCGGTCTGCCTGGCCGGCCTGTGCAGGGTGGGCACCTGCAATCCGGGATATGTGGACCTCGATACAAAGTCGGAGAATGGCTGCGAATGTCTGGAGAGCAACGGCGGTGTGGAGATCTGCGACGGTGCGGACAACAACTGCAACGGCCAGATTGACGAAGGCTTCAACTTGCAGAACGACGCAGCCAACTGCGGCCAATGCGGCAATCTGTGCAGCGCCGCCCACGCCAGCGGTCGCTGCGAAAAGGGCCAATGCGTGTCCGACTGCCTGCCTGGCTACTTCGATCTCGACGGCAAAGCTGAGAACGGGTGCGAGTATGCCTGTACGCCGAGCAACAGCGGCATTGAGATCTGCGACGGCAAGGACAACGACTGCGATGGCACCATCGACGAGGGAGCGACAGACGTGGGTCAATCCTGCGCTGGGGGTGGGTGCCAGCCGGGTGTTCTCACCTGCATCGCCGGTGCGCGCATATGCGTGGGCGCAGGACAACCCAGCCAGGAAGTCTGCGACGGACGCGACAACGACTGCAACGGACTCATCGACGAGAGCGATCCCAACCTGGGCAAGCCCTGCTACCCGACGGGGGCTGACGGCTGCAGCCTGCAGACCGGAACCTGCACCGGTCAGTGCCGGCTGGGCGCCTGGGTGTGCACGGCTGGGGCTTTGGTCTGTCAGGGCGCGGTGACGCCGCAACTGGAAGTCTGTGATGGCGAAGACAACGACTGCGATGGCTCGGTCGACGAAGACTTCGATTTCCAGACGGATCCACGACACTGCGGCGGTTGCGATCACGCTTGCACCTATACCCACGCGACGGGGCTATGTCGCAATGGTCAGTGTCAGATGGGCCCTTGCCAGGACGGCTGGGCAGATGCCGACCACAGCAACGGCTGCGCATACGCCTGCACGCCCGATGGACCCGAAGTTTGTGACGGGAAGGACAACGACTGCAACGGGCTCACGGATGGAGACGACCCCGGCCTGATCCAGCCCACGGTCAACTTCTGTCGGCAGACCGGGGAATGTGGCAAGGGCCCGGGCGGGTCGGCGCACTTCCCTGGTGACGCCAGTTTCCCGGTGTGTGTCACGCCATCTGGCGCCAGCACGCCGAGCTGGATCTGCAACTACCCGGCTACTGTGCAGCTTGCCGGCCCCAGCCAGCTTGTGGCGCAGGAATCATGGTGCGACGGGCTCGACAACGACTGCGATGGCGCGGTGGACGAGTTCGCGTCCAACGTCCTCGGCAATCCGTGTAGCGACAACACAGGCCTGGGTGAATGCCGCCGCGTTGGAACCATGAAGTGCCAAGCCGACAAGACTTTGGCCCCGTCCTGTGATCTCTCCGGCTCGGCAACCGCCACACCGACCGACGAGATCTGCGACGGCAAGGACAACGACTGCGACGGGCTCATAGACGAAAGCTGGGACAACCCGTCGGGACTGGGACTCGCAAAGTGCGCGGGGCAAGAGTGCAAGGGCGTGCGCGATGCCGTGGTCCACGTCGCGGCAGCCGGCGCGCCGAACAGCGGCTATTACGTCTATGGCTATGAGGCCAGCCGCGTCGACGCGAGCGCGACATCGGCAGGATCTGTTTCGACGCGCGCCTGCTCGCGCCAAACCAACGCATCGGGCACTGGCGTTCTGCCCTGGAGTTCGGTGACCTGGGTGGTGGCCGATGCTGCCTGCCGCGCAGCCGGCATGCGCCTGTGCAAAGTCACGCGCGCCAACGATGCCGTGGTCGCTGACGAATGGGGCTTTGCCTGCGCCCTGGGAAAGAATTGCGCGAGCGGCTGCTATCCCTACGGTTCAGCCTACGATGCGACCCTGTGCAACGGTGCAGAGGCCAGCCGAAACGCCGCTGCGACCGTGGGCTCATTCAACAAGTGCATCACGTCCGGGGATCTCGACCCAGCCAACGCCGGCGAGGCGGTTTTCGACATGAGTGGCAATCTGGCTGAATGGACCGACGATGGGCGTGGCACTCTGGCCGATGGACGCAAGATCTACACCATCCGAGGGGGTGCCTTCGATAGCTTCTCCGTCGGTCTGGGTTGCACCTTCATGGCCGCAGCGCTCGCGCAAGATTTCTCTTATCCTGACACTGGATTCCGCTGCTGCTCGTCGTGCGCGCCCGGCCTGGCCGACTGCAGTGGGGCTTGCACGAACCTGGGTAGTGACAGCGCCAACTGCGGCGCGTGCGGCACCGCGTGCGCCGCGCCGGCCACCTGCGAAAACGGCGTGTGCGAGTAGTTGGCACTTTCATTGCCGTGACAAGCCTCTAAATGATGCCGGCGGATGGAGCCCGGCGGGTTGTGCTTGACTCCTGCCTGCTCAGACTGGCAAGGGTATCGTCTTGGTCGGCAGCCCATCTTGAATTCTCGATAGTCTGGTCAATCATTGTAGGGTCTCGGATCGGATCAGCATGTCTAGAAATACGACCGCCGGCGCGCCATCTCTCCTTGTCTTCGCCTTGATCAGCAGTGGATGCTACCGACCATCGGCTCCCGTTGACGCATCCAACCCGACTAGACAAGATATGGCCACCGCATCTCCTGAAACGGGCGGCTCTACGCCATCCCTTGACGCGTCCGCGGCGGGAGGGACGGGCGGCGTTTCGAATGCGGGCGACGGGGGAGGCTCAGCAGGAGGCTCGACCGGGCCGGGCGGCAGCACCGCGGGTGCGCCTGGGAACGGTGGCACCGCTGGGGTCACGACGGGAGGGACCACGACCACAGGTGGAACGAGCGCTGGCGGAGCAGGCGCGACCAATCCCGGCGCCAACGTGAAGTTCTCGCAGGCCATGCAGGTGATCGATGGATTCGGTGTCAGCAACGCTTGGCTGTACCCTCCCCAAGCCGCGGCCAAGACAGCAGTCTACGATGCGCTTTTCAGCATCAGTAAGGGAGCCGGGCTGTCCCTTGTGCGCAACCGCATCCCCTTTCGAGAGAACCCCTCCAACGACGACAAATTCATCAACAAGAACGCTGACGGCACCTACCAGTACACGACCAATGGTGATGGCAGCAAGACCTTCTCGCTCAATTGGTCGAACTGGGATCTGAACAATACCAGTTCCCTCATCAGCGACATCAAGGCCGCGGGGGCGGACTATCAGGTGACCAAGTTCATGAGCACGCCTTGGACGCCACCCAACAACAGCGTCAGCAAATGGAAGCTCAGTGACAGTTACAAAACCGTGGACTACGCGAATGCGCCTGAAGTGGGCGGCACTCTCGATCCTACCCACTACGCCGACTACGCCGACGTCCTGGCGGACTATGTCCTGGGATACAAGGCAAAGGTCGGCGTGGACCTGTCTGTCCTTTCGCTGCAAAACGAACCGAACTTCCAATGCACGTACGAATCGGCTGACTGGACGGCCGCGCAGTTCCACGACTTCTTCGCCATCTTGAACACTGAGTTCAGCAAGAAGGGCGTGTTCACTCAGTTGCCCAAGCTGAAGATCATGGCGCCCGAATCACAGACCGCGAAAGAGGATCTTGTTGTGCCCACCCTCGCCGACTCGAACACCTTGGACCTGTTGGGCGTCGTGGGGGTGCACCAGTACGAATATGGCAAGAGCAACGTCAGTTCGTATGCCCCGCCGACGTTGGCCAAGTCGCTGGCCGCGGGCAAGCGGATCTGGATGACCGAGTTCAGCACAGCAGCGTGGACCGGTGACACGAGCATTACCGACGCGCTCATCGTCGCGCGGCTGATTCACATGGACCTGGTGGTGGCCCAGATGAGCGCGTTCAACTACTGGTGGGCATGGGGCAGCGGCAACGGCTGTCTCGCGGTGACGAGTGGCACTCAGCCCAAGCGTCTCTACGCCCTTGGGCAGTACAGCCGCTTCATTCGTCCTGACTGGATCCGGGTCGATGCCCTGGCGAATCCAGCCAGCAATGTGTACTTGTCCGCTTTCAAGAACCCGGCCGGAGACCAAGTCGCGGTGGTGGCAATCAATGCAGGCACAGCCCAGGTTCCGCTCGCTCTGACGATCGACACCGGACGCTTCGGCGCGTTGACCAGCTACCGCACCTCGGCGAGCGAGAACCTCGCCGACGTCGGCGCGGTGACAGGTGGCACGACGGTGAACGTCACCCTGGCCCCGTCCAGCGTGACGACGTTCGTTGGCCCGGTTGGGCCCTGACCGGCCAGACGCCCCGACACCCTCAGCGCGGGAGGTGGCCACCCAGACAAACTCGCAGCCCGGTCGCGGCCGGTCTTGGAATGCTCTGCCGAATTGACAGGAAGACGGGCAGATTGGCGCAGCCTGTGTCAAGATGGCACTCAGTTGGATCATCTCGAAATGGCGCACCACGATAACGTTGTATTCTCGGTAGCTTGGGCGGCGTCAGCCGAGTCGAACGCGGCTGGCATCCGCTTTGAAGAGCGGGACGAGGAACTGCAGACGTGACAAGTGAAGCTGAAGCCAGCGCGGCCCGAAACCCCGCCGCCCCGACCATCCTAGTTGTGGACGATGAGCCGGGTATCGTAGACTCGTTGAGCAAGATTTTTGAGCGCGAGTCGTTGCGTGTGCTCACGGCGCGCAGCGGTGGAGAGGCGCTCGAGATTCTGCGCCGCGAGCCGGTGTCAGTGGTGCTCACCGACCTGATCATGCCCGGCCTGTCTGGCCTGGATCTGCTCAAGGCCAGCCGCAGCGTCTCGCCGGAGACCGAAACCATCCTCATGACCGCCTACGGCTCGGTGGAGAACGCCGTGGATGCCATGAGGCAGGGTGCCTACGACTTCGTAACCAAGCCGCTGAAACGCGCTCATGTTGTTCGCGCGGTCAGCAAGGCGTTGGAAAAACACAACCTCCTGCAGGAAAACCGCTCATTGCGCGCCCAACTGGCCGCTGAACGACAGAAGACGCTCATTGGCCAGTCGCTGGCTTGGCGCCGAACCATGGAGACGGTGATGCAGGCAGCGCCGTCGATGGCCACCGTTTTGCTCCTGGGCGAATCGGGAACCGGAAAGGAATTGCTGGCGCGGGCTATCCACGCCTCTTCGCCGCGTGCATCGGGTCCCTTCATTCCCGTCAACTGCGCAGCCCTGCCTGAGACCATCCTCGAGGCAGAGCTGTTCGGTTACGAACGCGGGGCGTTCACAGGAGCCATCCAGCGTCACGATGGCCGCTTTCTGCAGGCCGACGGCGGCACCCTCTTCCTGGACGAGATCGGCGAAATCCCCACCCACGTGCAGGTCAAGTTGCTGCGCGTGCTGCAAGAAGGCGAGGTGGAGCGCTTGGGCGGCCGGGCAACCAAGGTGGACCTGCGCTTGGTCGCGGCCACTAACCAGGACCTGCGCAGTGCGGTCCGGGAAGGTCGCTTCCGGGAGGATCTCTACTATCGACTCAACGTCATTGCCCTGCGCGTGCCTCCCCTGCGCGAACGGCGCGACGATATTCCCCTACTGGCCGAGCACTTCCTGCGGTTTTTTGGCGAGCGGAACGGCCGTCATCTCGCGGGTTTTTCCCGACCGGCGGCCGAAGCACTGGTGCGCTACGACTGGCCAGGCAACGTGCGCGAGTTGGAGAACACCCTCGAGCGCGCGGTGGTCTTGTCGCGCGGAACTGCCGTGGAACTTGACGATCTGCCCGTCGAGGTACGCACCGGCCAGGGCAATGCCAGCGACGGACGAAGCATCACCTTCGCCATCGGGACGCCGCTCGGCGAAATCGAACGACGCGTGATCCACGCGACCTTGGGCCACGTGGGAGGCGACAAGCGCCTGTGCGCACAGTTGCTGGGCATCGCGACCCGGACCATCTACCGGCGCCTGGAGGAGGAGAAAGAAGGGACTCCCCCTGAGAACGCGGAAGGGAAAACAGACGACATAGAAGCGGACCCCTCCTAACTAGAGTCTGTCGGGTAATTGCGGGCCGCCCGAAGGGCCGGCCCGCGGGTCGCGGCTCGCGGGCAGCGTGGGCGAGAGCGTGAGCGAGTTCGTGTGGGATACGCGGGAGGCGGAGGGCGCGGGGCGAGGGCGTGAGCGCTCCGGGTGCCGCGTGCCGCTCGCGCTCACGCGAGTCGCCACGCAAGCCGCTTTCCGCTGGTCGCTCACGCTACCGCTACCGCTCACGCGCACGCTGGCCGATCTGCGTGACCCGGAAGGCCGGTCGCCCAAATGGGCCAGCCGCGTGAAGCATGGCGCACAGACGATCGAGCAGAGCCAGCAGAATCAGGATTTCAGCCTTGGGGGCGAGGTTCAATACCAACACGCCCTCCAGAGCGGCGGCCGCCTCGCACGCCTCGCCGCGAACGGGTTTCCGAATTTTCCCGCACGAGACACGAGAAACGGAAGGTTAGATCCAGCGCATTCCGGATTCCTTCTTCCGCCCCCCGCTTGGAATCCCTTGCCAAATTGGCAGGCGAAGCGAAGGGATGGATGACGTAACTAGCTTGATCAACTAGGTTTTCTTAACTGCCCGGCTGGCCCCGGTGTTGCTCTTGCGCCCAAGGAAGCCGTGGAAACTCTGCTACGAAAGTACCTCTGGGCGCTCGACCTGGCCGTCGTCGCCCTGTGCGCAACTTTTCTCGGCAACGCGGCCTCGAGCGCGGTCGAATCGAAGGTGGTTGCGTTGATACCCGCCCCGCTACCCCTGGCCGGCAAGCCGCGCCGGCCCGAGCCCGCGACCGCCAGCAGCAGCAAGCAGCCGGATGGAATCCTCAAGCGGAACATCTTCTGTTCGACCTGTCCCCCGATCCTTGACCAGCCACATCCCGATGGCGGGGTCGTCGAACCCGGCGCAGCAGAACCGGTCAAGACCGCGCTTCCCTTGGCGCTGATGGCTATCATGTACGCACCACCGCCCAACGGCATCAAGTGGTCGATCGCCGTCGTGCGCGACACCGAGATCAAGTCCATGGGGGCCTTCCCCGTGGGTGGCAAGGTTCACGGTGCCACGATCATCGAGATCCAGGA
>Ga0247845_1000011_pt1 | contig 34945 bp, 26 predicted proteins | sample PFST25metaG_2_FD_186008 | JGI IMG/M metagenome (GOLD analysis project Ga0247845, IMG submission 186008) | Peat soil microbial communities from Stordalen Mire, Sweden - P.F.S.T-25 | ecosystem: Environmental > Terrestrial > Soil > Wetlands > Peat | place: Sweden: Norrbotten County, Stordalen Mire...
CGCCAGCGGCGCCTGCGTCGGAGCCCATGGCCGTGCCCGTCCCGGCCGTCGCACCCATAGCAGCTCCGCCCGCCGTCGCCAGCGCGCCTGCTGCCACCGAGGGGGAAACGGATGACCGGCCACGCGGCTTCGTCCCGCAGAACTCCCTGGCTGGTTCGGTGGGCCTTCTGCGCATGGGCACGGCTGAGGTTGGCCGCCTGTGGCAGCTTCGGTTGGGCCTCCACGGCGAGTACTTCAAAGCCACCAAGATGTTGGTTGAGAATAGCGAGCTCAGGAATGGCGGTGACACCGACACCCGCTTCCAGGGTGCGCTGACCTTTGGGCTTACGCCGCTCGAATTCATGGAGATTTTCGGTGCGGTGTTGGGCTCGAGCAACAGGAACACGCGCTGCCTCAAGGCCAGCCAGACCCAGTGCGTCTCTGAGGATGGCCGGACCGACCCCGACATCATCAAGGCGTTTGGCGACCTGGTCCTCGGGACCAAGTTGGCCTATGCGCTGCCCAGCGGCTTCAGCTTGGGCGGCGAGCTGGGCCTACGCTTCATGTCGTCGGTGAGTGGGCTGACCTTCAGCGGCGATTCGACCTCGGTGTGGCTCACGGCCCTTGCGAGCTGGAACTTCCAGGCTGTCGAGCCGAAGCTACCCCTACGTGCTCACCTGAACGTGGGCATGTACTTCGACAATTCCTATGGCCTTGCCCAATACGATGAAAGTACCACCCTAGTCTCCCGCTACGTTTCTTCCTTTGGGTATGGTCTGGGGAAGGATCGCTTTCGGCTCGCGCTTGGTCTTGATGCCCCGGTGGCTGACTTGGTTGAGGGCCTATCGTTGCGTCCCATGGCAGAGTATCACTTCGAATACGTCACGGCCGACGGGGACTCCCATTTCGCCGGCTACGGTGGTCCGGCGTGCGTTCCGTCGGCGACCGTGACCTGCCGGAACAATAGGGGTCAGATGTGGCTGACCCTGGGCCTGCAGGCTCAGGTGCTGCGCAGCTTGACCCTTATGGTGGGCGTCGATCTGGAGCTGCAGGCGGTCGGCTACCCCTACGGCCCACCTCTGGCGCCGTGGAATCTCCTGTTTGGCGTCGGCTACCCGCTGGACGTTGTGCCGCGGGTTGTGACCCGCAAGATCTTCGTTGAAAAGATGGTGGCAGCCCCGGCAGACGGCTTGGTGGCAGGTCGGGTGGTTAGCACCCTCGGCACGCCGGTGGAGGTCGCGGCGGTTGGCGTGACCGGGCGCGACCATTCACGCGTCGTCGCTGAGGCAGACGGGACCTTCCAGAGCGTGCCACTGCCTCCCGGCCTGGCGGAATTGTTCGTGGTGGCCCCCAACTACGAGAATGCGACCGCCAGGGTCGAGGTGGTGGCGGGCCAGACGGCCAGTGTGCTCATCACGATGACGCCGCGGGCCCCGGCGGGTAAGGTCACCGGCCGTGTGGTCGACGAGTCGGGCAAACCCGTGGTCGCCGCGATCAAGCTGGCTGGCCCGCAGATCGCCGAGGCCAAGAGTGACGACGCGGGCAACTTGTCGATCGCGGTCCAACCGGGCAAGTACGTGCTCCGCGCAGAGGCTGACCAGTACCTGGGCCGGGAGATGTCGGCTTCCGTGACGGAAGGGGTGGACAACCCGCTCACCATCGTTATGCAAACGCGGCCTGCAATTCCAGGTGTGGTCTTCAAGGACGGGAAGATCACCTTGCGCCAGCCCATCGCATTCAAGACAAGCGGCAACAAGGCGACGGCCGAACTCGCGCCCGGCGCAGCCCGTGTTCTTGACGAGCTGATCGATCTGCTCATCAACCATCCTGAGATCCGGCAGATCCGCGTCGAAGCGCACACGGACAATAGCCTGCCGCCACCCAAGGCGCAGGAACTTACCGACCAGCAAGCCCAGACGATTGCCAACTACATCAGCCAGCAGGGCCTGCCCAAGGACCAAGTCGTCGCCGAAGGCGTGGGCAGCCAGAAGCCACGCGTGCCCAACCTGGGCAAGGCTGGCAGACTCAAGAACCGTCGGGTCGAAATCGTCGTGACGCAGTAAGAACTCGCCGATCGACAGAGAGCGTCTCTTGCTATTGGCGGCCGCCTAATCCTGCGATAGCCGCAGGAGGTCGCGGCCGTGGTCGGTGTATGATTAGGGTATGAAGTTTGTGGAACGGCTTGCTGGAATCGGGTTGGAGAAGGAGCGGGTGGCGGTGGCGTTGCTGGCATTGAGCTTCTTCTGCGTGGTCTATTCCCTGCTGGCCCTGTCGCCGCCGCCTGGTTGGCGACCTGTCTTCGTCGCACTGGCCGGCTGCTACGTGATCGCGTTCTTGGCCGTTGCTTGCCGGTGGTTCTGGGGGCGTTGGGTTGCTTCGGGTTTGGCCTGGTCAGGCACGATGTTGGGTCTGGTGTCCTTGGTCATGCTGGGCTGGCAACCCGCGCTGGCCGTCTACGGGGGCTTGCACGCCCTCGTGCTGGCCATGCTGGCGGGAGGCCGGATGGCCGCCCGCTACGAGCTGCAGTCAGCTTGGCGCGAACGGTTTGCTATCGACGAGTTTGGCGCCGCTCGCCTGCGGCGCTACGTGATGCGAGCCTCGGCTGCGCTGCCAAGCCTAATTGTGTGGGCATTGGGCCCGCGGCAGGGGCAGGGCGGCTGGATGCTCGCGAGCGTGGCGGCGCTGCTCGCGCTGGGAGGACTCGCCGGCACGCTGTCTATGCGGACTTGGGGCATCCTCGCCACCGCGGTGGCCGGCATCGTGGCCCTCACAGGGTTCGGCCTGGCGCGCCCCGTTCTCGTCGGTGCCATCGGGTGGACCGATCCGGTTACATGGGTGGGAACCGCGCCTGGCGGTATGGCTTTTGCGGCTGTACTGCTCCTCGCCGCCGTCTCGCCCTTTGCTGGGCCGATCGTGCGGACCTGGCGGTCCCTGCCGCGCTACTCGCGGCCCTTCAAGATGAGTAGGCGGTAGTTCGCGTACTCGGCTTGACCGCAGGAGTACAGGATCTCGGTCAAGAGGCGGTAGGGCGTATACCGGTCCGCGACGATGGTCAGCTCGCCATCGAACTTCTGCCCCGTCATTTCTGCCACTTTCTTTTCCTTGCGCGCCACCCGGCTCAATATCTCGACCAGGGGCGTGATGTAGTAGCCGTTGTCGCCATCGCGCTTGAGGGCCGGATCGATTTTTCCGCTGTTGATGGGCGCTACCGGCTCGCCATCGACCAACACCACGCGCTTGGTGACCGTGACCGCGATCGCCTGTTTGGCGTTGAGCCGGCTGGTGGACGTCGGCAGCATCATGTTCTGGTCCTGGTTGACCAACAAGGCCGACGAGGTGAAGGTCTTGAGCAAGAACACCAGGATGATGGTCATCATGTCCATCATCGGGGTGATGTTCAGGCTCGTGATCTCCTCGGGGTCGGCCAGCTTGCGCGCGTAGCTGCGGATCGCCCTCTTGCCCTTGAGACGGTCCGACACTTCAGCCGATGCAGGCACAGCCTGGGCGGTCATCACAAGATCCCCGCTGCGAACACGATGTCAGGGAAGAGCATATGGCCGTCCTTGTCCTCGCGCATGGCGTCCAGGGTCTTGACGACGATCTCGTAGGCCGTGCCGCCGTCTGCGTTGAAGGTGGCCTTGGTCTCCTCCTTGAACTGGTTCTTGACCTCGGTCAGCTTGGTGGTCAGCGCCCCGTAGTCGTAGTCGCCGGTGGGCAGCTTGGGGATGGGTGGCATGACGCCGCCCGAGCCGGCCAGCGTGAAGCCCGAGCTGCCCACGGTCACGGTCAGATTGAGGGCCGGCTTCTCCTCCTCGCCGCCGCCACCAGCCCCCCCGAAAGTCGGCGAAGAAGCGTTCACCGTTCCCAGCGGTACCTGATTCACCACCGAAGCGAGCAGGAAGATGATGATGTTGGTGACGATGTCCATGTACGGGACGAGGTTGATCTCGACGGTCTCCTCCTGCGCTTCGTCGAAGTGCTCCCTCATCCGCCGCATGCGGGCCCGAACTTGACGTCTGGTCATCGCATGTCCGCCTGTTTGATGTGTCCGCTCGCTGGAATGGAGGTTCTACTTGGACGCCGGTGCCCCGCCGCTGCTGTGGGCCGATTCTGCCAAGAGGTTCTCCAGCTTGAGCGAGAAGGCCTCGAGGTCAGCGGCCTGGCGCTTGGACATGGCGCCCAGGATCGCGTGCGCCATGACGCAGGTCACGGCGATGCCCAGACCCATGGCGGTGTTGTTGAGCGCCTCGGAAATACCCTTGGCCAGCAGGCTGCTCCGCTCTTCGGGCTTGGCGGCGGAAACCGCACCGAACGCGCGGATGAGGCCGACGACCGTACCGAGAAGGCCGACCAGGGTGGCGATGTTCGCCAACGACCAGAGCACCTGGACCCGCTTCTTGAGCAGTGGTGTCACGTCCACCAGCGATTCCTCGATGGCTTGCGCCACCGCGATCTCACCGCGATGCATCCGTTGCAGCCCAGCCTTGGCAACTTGAGCCACCGGCGCCGAGGTAGCCGAGCACAGCTTGACGGCCCGGTCCACGTTGTTGGCGAGCACGAGCTTGCGTATCTGCTCGAGGAAGGCACGCGCGTTTACGCTGCTCTTCAGGAGAAAGAAAATCAGGCGGTCAATGATCATGGCGAGCACGATCACCGAAACCCCCAGGTTGACGTACATGAGCGTTCCGCCCTGTTCTAGGAACTGCGCTAGTCCTTGCATCTCATCCTCCGCGAGCCCATCAGCCCGCCTGCGCGAGACCGCACGGGCGGGCTCGCAGCCAACAGCAACGTTATCATTCAGGAAACTCTTCTACGGAGGCGACTATTTTATCGGTCGGCCGCCCAGTGTCAAGAGACGCGAGGCGCCAGCTGGCAATTCTTCCCAGACGCGGTCCTGGCCGCTGGCACCCTGCACGGGATCCTGGAAGGGTTCGTTCACCCTTGGGCCGGCCCAACCCGCCACGCCCACCCCTCTCGCTGCGCTCGGCCTCCCCGGCTTGTCTGGCGCGGCGGCACGCTCTGGATCGGATCGCACGAGGTGACCCCAGGTGGCGCGTTGAAAGCGCGTGCGAAGACCGCGCTACACCGCAGGAGCGGGATACTCTCTCGTCCTCTCAGCGAATGGGACCCGCAGGCTTCACAGCGTTGGCCAATTGCTCTTCCGCGTCGCGAAGGTGAGCCCCGTTGGGGAACTGGCGCTGATAGAGCTCGAAATCCGCTCGGGCCCCCGCCGGTCACCTTCGCGCGCTGGTGCTGCAGCCAAGACTGGCCGCGCAGATCGGCCCACAGGGCAAATCGCCGCCAGCGCCGGCCCGCGCGGAGGCCAGCTTCCAGGCCAAACTCGAAAGAGTTCTGTTGCTGATTCGAGGCAAAATCACGGCGAAACGTGAGGAACCGACCTTCGCAGAATGATGGTGCCGCCGCTGGCAGCCCAGCAAGAAACTGGTGGCTCGTGGCCGAGGGCGCCGCTATCTTCACCGCCTCAACCCATGAGCGCGAGCAAGCAAGAAGCCGGGGTGCGCTTTGCGTTCTTGACGCCGCGGAAGCTGCCCCCGGCTGATACGTTGGCCGGTCGGGTGGTAGTGCTGGACATCGGCTTCGCGTCCGAGGGAGGGGGGTCGTCGTTTGCAGGCGTCACCATCCCATTTATCAACGGCCTGGGAAACCGGCTGGCAGCTTGGGTGGACCATCACGATCACGAGCGCCACGTCGATTTCGTGCGAGATCCCCGCTTTCTGCTGGCCAGCAAGGCTGAGCATGGGGGGTGCCCGGAAATGATCACCCCGGAGTTCGTGGCCGGGGTGGGACCGGTGGACACGGTGGCCATGCATGTGGACCTGGACGGGCTCTATGCAGGCGCGAAGTGGGTGCTGGGTGGAATCGAGCCCTATGAAGGTGCTGACGCAGATGCGCGCGCCGTGGACACGCGGCGGGGTGAGCCGGGCCCCATCGCCACGCGCATTGACCGCGCCTTGCGGGCCCGCTTTCGCGACGAGACCCTCAAGTACCGTGTGATTCAGTATCTGCTGGCGCGGACGCAGGCGCCCCATCACTGGGAGGAGATCGAGCGGGCGGCGCGCCTCATCGACCCACTCTTGGACCGGGCACGCAAGATCGCTGAGCGCTATGAGGTTGAAGGCAATGTGGCGTACGTCGAGGCCCGGTCGAGCGCACCCTACGACAAGACCGAACTGCTGCTCCTGGGCCAGCAGCGCGCGGCTGTGGCGGTGGTGCGGGATTCTGGTTCGCTTTCCATCGCGGCTGACTACCAATCGGGTTTGGATCTGATCAAGTTGTTCGATCTGGGCGGCGGCATGCCCACGCGTGTGTCGGTGCCCGAGGTACGCCTCGAAGAGGTCATGCAGAAGCTGGCCGAGGCCGTGGCCCAGCGTCCCGATCTAGGCCCTGGTGAACCGGTCGAATCGAGGTAGATTCGAACCATGCATGTGAATCACGGCACGCCTCCCAAGAAGTCCCACCAGACCCTCGCTGAGCGCATCCTAAAGCAACGCGGTCGCGGAACGTCGCCGCTCGCGAGTCCGATGCCGTCGCCGGACGAGGTCGCAACCCTGGTGGAGGACCTGCTGTCGGTGATCCTGCCGGGAACCCGACGCACGCGCATGCTGGGGGAAACCTCGCACGCGGCCGCGCGCGAGCGCGTGGCCGAGGTGCTGGGCGACCTGGATCTGCGCCTGGAGGAGTTGGTCTTCCTGGGTCTGCACCGCCTGTGCCCCGATACCTCCAAGAACAAGGACGTCTGCTGGCGGCGTGCCCAGAGCATCACCGCTCGCACGCTGGCCGCCCTGCCCGAGCTGCGCGGGCTTCTGGAAAAGGACATCCAGTTTGCCTTCGAGGCGGATCCCGCGGCGACCGGCCCCGACGAGGTCGTGGCCTGCTATCCAGGGCTCTATGCCATCGCTATCTCCCGGGCTGCGCACCGCTTACTGCGGGAAGGGGCACTGCTAGTGCCGCGCATGATGACCGAGTACGCCCACTCGCGCACCGGCATCGACATCCACCCGGGCGCGGCTATCGGCTCGCCCTTTTTCATCGACCATGGCACTGGCATCGTCATCGGCGAGACCACCCGCATCGGCGACGGGGTTCGCATCTATCAAGGTGTCACCCTGGGGGCGCTGTCGATCAAGCGCAAGAACGGCGCGCGGGCGTCGGCCCCGGGGGCCAAGCAACCTGTGCCCCAGCGCCACCCGACCGTTGAAGACGACGTGATCATCTACGCCAACGCGACCATCTTGGGGGGCGACACGGTGATCGGCAAGGGCGCGGTGGTGGGTGCCAATGCGTGGGTCAGCTACTCGGTGCCGTCGGGCCGGCGCGTCGGGGGCGGAGCCTAGCCCGTTTCGGTCAGAGGGCAGGATGGCGGTTTCCGAGCGTCTGCTCGCCCTGCTGCGCGAGGTTTCCGCCGAGATTCTCGATGCGCAGAGGCCGCTTCGGGTGATTCGCCTCTTGGAGTGGCCCGAGGAGGTGGAGCGCGCTTTTCTCGAAAAGGGCGCCCGCGAGCTGCCGCGCCCGAGCTACCAAGTCCCCCCCGAGGTCGAGGCCGCGGGCAAGCGCTTTCGGGCGTTGGCCGAGCGGGTGGCCGGCGACAACGAGGTCGAGCGCTTTCTTCACGAGACTTGTGTGGCCATGGCCACCGCGGCCCGGATGTTGTGCGCCGTTGGCAGCAAGGACTTCTACTTTCACTCGGTCGAGATCTACGGCCGGCCGGGCAGCCTCTCATCGGATCGGCGGACCACCAATTCCGATTTGGCCCACCACTTCGACGGTGTGATCGCCGGCTACGCTCCACCGCCCGCGGCGGTCGACCAGCCGACCATCGACGCGGAGGAGGCCGCCACCCAGCTTCGCGCGCGCTTCCAGTCGCGTTTCCCCGGGCACGAGGTACGGGTCGTGATCGTGGACAAGCTGGCGTCCAACGCATCGGCCAGCGTGGACGAGATCAAGATCAAGCGAGGCGCTCGGTTTTCGCCGCGCGATCTGCGCCAGATCGAGCACCACGAACTGGGCGTGCACGTGACCACGGCGCTCAACGGCCGGGCGCAGCCGGTGATGCCGTTCATCGGCGTGCCCTCTCCGCGCACGACCCGGACCCAGGAAGGCCTGGCAGTCTTCACCGAGTTTGTCACCCGTTCGACCAGCCTGGCCCGGGTGCGTCGGCTGTGCGACCGAACCCTAGCTGTCCAGATGGCCGAGGAGGGTGCCAATTTCATCGACCTCTTCCATTTCTTTCTTGGTCGCGGGCATGACGAGCGCGCTTCATTCGATTGCGCGCGCCGGGTATGCCGCGGGGGGCTGGTGGAAGGCGGCGCCCCGTTTACCAAGGACGTTTGCTATCTCGATGGGCTCTTGCGGGTCACCAACTTCCTTCGCATCGCCCTGACCAAGGGGAAGAGCCAACTGGTCCGCCTGCTCTTCGTGGGCAAGGTCGCCGTCGAGGACATCCCGCTCTTCGATCGGCTGGTGCGCGAGGGCGTGGCCCAAGAGCCCCTCTTTCTGCCCGCCTGGGCGCAGGACCTTTCCTACCTGACCTCGTTCATGAGCTACACCGTGTTTCTCGGACGCAGCGACCTGACCGCGGAACAGCGCCGCCTGGACGACCAGGTAGCGCGCGCAGCCGCGGAGCTGGTGTGAAGCGAACGCTTGACGACGGTGCGCTGAGGCGGGGCATAGCAAGTCCAACCCGAAGGCGAGGGTCACGGGTGTGCGGATCACGCGCGACCGGGGGCACGGCGAGCGCGGGCGGCACCGGCAGCTCCAGCAGTGCAGCCGGTCAACGCAGCGGATGCGGCTGTCGGTTGATTGGTGCCCGGACGCATCGTCCAGATTGGCTGTCAGCGCTACTCGTGGCCGCGTTGGTCACCGTGGCGCGCGCCTGGCCCGGCTACGAATCAACTCGATCTGGCCATCGGCGTGGTAGCTGGAACGGACCAGCGGACCGGACACGACACGGGCAAAGCCCAGGTCCAACGCCTCCTGTCTGAGTTGGGCGAATTCCTCGGGTGGGACGTGGCGGGCCACCGGAAGATGCTCGCGCGAAGGGCGCAGGTACTGACCCAGGGTCAGGATCTCCACGCCGATCGCCCGTGCCTCGCGCAGAACCGCGCGCACCTCGTCCTGGGTCTCGCCCAGGCCCAGCATCAGCCCGGTCTTGCAGAGGAACCCGCGCTGGCTGGCATGAGCAAGCACCGCATAGGAACGGGGATACCTGGCCTGGACCCGCACCTCGCACGCCAGACGGGGCACGGTTTCCAGGTTGTGGGCGAACACATCGGGCCCGGCGTCGAGCACCTCATCGACCGCGGCCAGATCGCCAGCAAAGTCGCCGGTCAAGGCTTCCAGCACGAGGCCGGGACAACGCTGCTTGACGGCGCGGATGGTGGCAGCCCAGTGGGCCGCACCCCCGTCGGCCAGGTCGTCGCGGCTCACACTGGTGACGACGGCGTGGTGCAAGCCCAGGCCCGACAGCACGGAGGCCACGTGGTCAGGCTCGGCGGGGTCGGGCGATTCGGGGCGGCCGGTGGGAACGTCGCAGAATCGGCAGGACCGGGTGCACACGCCGCCCAGGATCATGATGGTCAAGCATCGCCGGCTCCAGCATTCACCGATGTTGGGGCACGACGCGCTTTCACAGACGGTGTGCAGGCCCTGCGCATGCACGCGCGCGCGCAAGTCGAAGGTGGCCGCTCCGGTGGGAAGCCTCATGCGAATCCACGGCGGATGACGGGGCAACGCGTCCCCGGCCGGCTGGACCAAGCGCACCGCGCGCAGGCGGCGGGATCGCGTGTCCACGACACGGGTCATGTGCGCAATCTGGTCGGATTCGTCGCGGCCCGCAAGGCGGAAACGTCGAGGCGTCGAGGCGCTTCGCACTTGCTTGTCGATGAGTTTCCATGGCCTATGATGGATGAGTCTCATGGAACGAACCATCGTAGTCGGTGACGTTCACGGCTGCTTGGACGAGCTGCAGGCTCTCCTGCGCCAGTGCGGTGTCATTCGGGGCGACCGCGTGGTTTTGGCCGGCGACCTCGTGGCCAAGGGGCCGGACTCGCGCGGCGTCGTGCAACTGGTGCGCGAGACGGGCGCGTTGGCTGTACTTGGCAACCACGATGACTACTGCCTGGACGTATGGCGCAGGCGCCAGCAGGGCGAACCCCGGCGGCCACGTCGCTGGTTACTCGACACATTGGACGAGTCGGATTGGGCATTTCTGGAAGGCTTGCCGCTCTTTCTGCGGCTGGGTCTGGAACGCGAAGGAGGTCCCGAGGTCGCGGTCGTGCATGCCGGTGCCGTACCAGGCGTACCTCTTGAGAAGCAGGAGCGCGACAACCTGCTCAACCTGCGCAGCATGGTGGGGGGGACGGCCCCCACCAGACGGTTGCTGATGCGCTGGCCCTGGGCCGCGGCCTGGCGTGGCTCCGAGCACATCGTGTTCGGGCACGATGCGGTTCGCGGTCTGCAGCAGTACCCGCTGGCGACCGGCCTGGACACGGGGTGTGTCTACGGCCGCGAGCTCACGGCACTGGAATTTCCGGGACGGATCCTGCACAAGCTGCCGGCGCGCCGGCGCTACGCAGCCGTCTAAGCATGCTAGGCTTCAAGAACGCGTGATCGTCGAGCTGAAAAAGCAGTTTCTTTTCGAGGCGGCGCACCACCTGCCCCACGTTCCGGCCGGGCATAAGTGCGCGCGCGTGCATGGACACAGTTACCGCGTCGAGCTGGGGGTGCGCGGACCGGTCGATGCGCAGACCGGCTGGCTGGTGGATTTTGCGCTCATTGAGGACGCCTGGTCGGTGCTGCAGCGGCGGTTCGACCATCACATGCTGAACGAGGTTGAGGGGTTGGAGAACCCCACCTGCGAGAATCTGTGCGGCTATATCTGGACCGCGCTCAAGCCACGGATTCCTCAGCTCTGCGCCGTGACCGTATGGGAAACCGCGGATTCCTGCTGTACCTTCCGGGGGGAGATGGGGTAATTACCAACCCATCGTGCGTCCTTTTCGTTGCCTGACCCTGAACCTGTGGGGAGCCGAGCCACCCCTGCAGCGTCGGATGGAATTGGTGGCCGCCGCTCTGCGCGAGCTGCTGCCCGACGTGGTGGGTCTGCAGGAAGTCCGCGAGGTGCCCGGTCAGCTCGCCAACCAAGCCGAAACCCTGGCGGTGGCCGCCGGCTACCACTACGCGTTTGTGCCCGCCATGCCTTTTGCCGGCGGTCACGAGGGCCTGGCCATCCTGTCCCGCGAGCCCATTCTGGAGCATGTGGCGTTCGGTCTGCCCCACGCGGAGCCCAGCGAGCGGCGCGCCCTGCTGTCGGCGCATGTGTCGTTTGGGGCCATCTCAGTTTGGGTTCACACCACGCACCTCAACTACCGATTGGCCCATGGCAAGCAACGCGAGGATCAGGTTCAAGCCATCGACTCCATCGTGGCTGCACGTGCCGGCGACACGCCATCGGTCCTCATGGGTGACTTCAACGCGCGGCCCGAGGCCGACGAGATCCGTTGGCTGCGCGGGTTGGTCACGCTGAGTAGCCGGCGTACCTACTACCAGGATGCTTGGGATCGCTTGCACCCGGACGAGCGCGGCTGGACCTGGGCCCGTGCCAACCCCTACACCAAGCCCTTGGCTTTTCTCGAGCCCGGCCGCCGCCTCGACTACATCTTTGTCACACCCATGCGACGGGATGGCCGCGCGACCATCCATTCGTGTCGCATCGTCTTGGACCAGCCGGCCGCTGACGGCGCGTACGCCTCCGACCATTTCGGCCTGCTGGCCGAGATCCAGATGGATGGCGTGGCAGCGTGATGTTTCGATTGGCCCATGTGACTGATCTGCATGTCCGCAACTTTGCGGGCGCTCGGTTGCGCGATTTTTTCGGCAAGCGGGCCATCGGCGCGCTCAACCTGGCGCTCATTCGCCGGCGCAAGCACCGCATGGAGTTGCTGGCGGCGCTGGGCGACGATCTCCGGGCCCGGCCGTATGACCATCTGGTGGTGAGCGGCGACTTGGGCAACGTCTCGTTGCTCTCCGAGTGGCGCACGGCCAGAAGCTGGATCGAGCGCACCGGCGCGTCGGTCGAGAACGCAACCATCATCCCAGGCAATCACGACGCGTACGTGAAAGAGGTTGTGGTCAGCGGGGCTTTTGAACAGCTCTTCGCCGCCTACCAGCGCGCGGATCTGCGTCTTGCCGCCGACACCTATCCCTTCGCGCGGCTGCGCGGGGAGATTGCCCTTGTCTTCGCCAATACCTGCGTGCCCACTGGAGATCTGGGCGCGTGGGGCCGCATGGGCGAAGCCCAGTTGCGACGGGTGGAGGCCCTGCTGGCCGCGCCCGAGATTCGCGCGCGATTTCGCGTGCTGGTCATCCATCACCCGCCTGTTATGCACCGGCCTCCTGAGAATCGGAATCTGCGCGACCGCGGGAAGCTGGCCGAGGTGCTGGCGCGAGTGGGAGCCGAGCTGATTGTGCACGGGCACGACCATCGCGATGAGTTCACCGAGCTGGGCGGGCCGGACGGCCGCCGCATTCCAGTCGTGGGCGCCGGCTCGGCCTCCTACGCGGGCGCAGCGGACAGGCGTTCACGCTACAACATCTACGAGATCGATGGCGCGCACGTCGACGTGGTCACCTATGCGCACGACAGCGCGACCGGCGTTTTTGGCGAACTCCGACGGCGGACGGTTTGAACGCGGCGGGCAGGCCTGAGCGTGATTGCAGGCGCGTGGACGCGATTCAGGATGGCTCTCGGCCCAGCGCGGTGTCTACTCCTCCCACCAGTTTTCAATGGCTAGGCCCCGAATCCGACCGAGGTGTTTCACGTTCCGCGTGACCACCACCAGACCGCCGACCAGCGCTGTCGCGCCGATCAGCACGTCCTCAATTCCGACAGGAGTCCCGCGCAGTTCGAGGTCTGCCAGGATCTCGCCCGCGCGGCTCGCCTCGTCTTCGCCCAGCGGGAGGATCTTCACACGCGCAAGGACATCCCTCCGGATTCGCTCCCACAAAATCGAACCCGCGGCGCTCCTGACCGCGCCGAAGCGCATCTCCATGACCGAGACGACCGAGGTGTGTAGGGCGCTCTGGGGAGCATCACGCAAGTGTCGGAGAACAGTTGGCGAGGGTCGTTTCTTGACGACCTCGGACAGAATGTTCGTGTCCAGCAGGTACTTGGGCACGGGTTCAGTGACCTCGTGCCGGACGCTTTAACGCGCGGGGGAGATGGCGCCCGCGAGCTGCGACGATTCCCTCGACGCCAGTGATGAACGGGTGTGTGTCATCCAGCCAACCCGTCACGTCTGCGAGACCATGGCCATCGTCCAGGGACTCGGGAGGAACCAACCTGGCCATCGGCCTTCCCCGGCGGGTGATCAACACCTGCGCGCCCCCGTATGCCACGCGACCGAGGAGTTCCGACAGGCGGTTCTTGGCTCCCGCGACACTCACCTCCTCCACGGCGACTGCCGCCTTTCTGACCATCTTGGACATGATGGCCATTATGGCCTATTGGCCTGAGGAGCGCCAAAGGGCATTCCACAGCCCACGACGCCATCCGCCACTGAAGCTCGCGCAACGCGACGTTTGGGGTACAGAAGTCGGACACGAAGAAGCAATCTGGACGGCACGGAATCCCGTGCTTTCCTCTCCGAGCCGGCTCTACGGCCTCTGTGCTACCAATGTCATGTTTCTTCGCAGGCCGCGAAGATTCTCGACAGCGCCACGATGGTTGCAAGAAGCCGTGGTCGTGGTCGTGGCCGTGGCCGGAGTGATCCCTTTGGTTGCGGCCGTCAGGCTGCGATGTGCTCTCTGCGATGAAGAGAGCTAGCCTAGAGCAAATACGCTGCCAGGCCGATGCCCTGGTCTTTCAGCGCCTTGGCGATTAGTTGGGCGATCTGCTTGGCCCCGGCTAGCTCGAAATGCGTGTGATCTTGGCAGAAGAACTGGCCCACCTTGCTTGTGGTTGAGGTGTAGTCGGCGCTGTTCGGGCAGAGGCCAAGGCTGTTGTACAGGTCGACGCTGAGCTGGCCCAGATCGATGACCGGCACATTGTTGGCGGCGCCGGCGTCGTTGGTGGCGGTGGTGAAGTAGGGGTTGCGGATGTTGACGGCTGTGCTGCCGCCGCCACAGTCGATGGCGCCGACGGGAGGCATGAGGATGGGTTCCACTCCTAGGTCCTTGGCGGCCGTTACCATAAGGTTGAGGTAGCCAAGGTACTTGGCTTGGCCAACGTGCTTCGGACAGGAGGCATCGCCGTCGTTGATTCCAAAAGAAATGAACAAGTAGTCGCCGGCCTTCATCGCAGATGTCCCACTGAGCATGTTGGTCCAGCGCGAGTTGAACGCGGTGTTGGTAACGGCACACTCACCGTTGGCATCAGGGGTCGAGCTGACGCCCTGATAGAGCCAGGTTTGAATGGTCAGACCGCCGACCGCATTGTTCACGACTGTCACGTTGCTGTTGAACAGAGGATCGAGCTGACTCCCGTAGCCGCACGGGCAGGCGGCGCACGCGGTTGTGGGGCCGCCCGCCATAGTGGAGTCGCCGGCCATCCAAACTTTGATCGGGGTTGTGCCGTCGCTGCTGCCCAGGCTGCCACCGATTGGCGTCGTTGTCGTGCCGCCAGTTGAAGTCCCACCAGAGGCCGTCCCGGCCGTCGCAGTTTTGCCGCCCGTCGCGCCGCCAGTCGTAGTGGTGGCGCCGCCGGTTGTGGTGCTGCCGCCCGTGGCTGCGCCGCCCGTCGACACTCCGCCGGTCATCGCGCCGCCGGTGACTCGTCCGCCCGTCGCGCCACCACCCGCCACGCTGCCGCCCGTCGCACCGCCACCGGCCACGCTGCCACCGGTCGCGCTTCCGCCGCCAGCTGTGCCGCCGGTGGTCCTACCGCCCATGGCGCTGCCGCCAGTGGCTGTCTGGCCGGCTGCGCTGGTCGCTGCGCCACCGGCAGCCGCACCACCCTGAGCGCTCGAACCGCCTTGCGCCTGCCCACCAGATGCAGGGGCGCCGCCCTTGCTCGTCGCACCTCCCGCACCAGTCGGGCCCGTCGTGACGCCACCGGCACTCACGCCGCCAGAAGGCGGGATCGCGCCGCCCTGACTTCCTCCAGAACCAGGACCGGGCGGGGAGCCACCGCTTCCGGAGCTGCAGCCTAGTAGTGAGAACGCAGCAAGAGCGAAAACGCCGGCGAAGACTGGAGTAAGAGAAGTTTTCATGGCGGCGAAACCTCCATGGCGAAGTGGCGGCCGAATCCTAGTTGACGAGGTAGGCCGCCAGCCCAATCCCCTGGTCCTTGAGCGCCTTGCCGACCATCTGCGCGATCTGAAGCGCGCCGGCCTTTTCGAAGTGCGTGGTGTCGTTGCAGAAGAAGGCGCCTGACGCGCCCGAGGTCACGCCGCTGCTGGGGCATAGGCCAAGGCTGGTATACAGCGCGGCCGAGAGCACGGTCGCATCAATGACCGGCACGTTATCGGCCGCTCCCGCGGCCTTGGTTTCGGGACCGAATGCACGGTTGGGCTGGGCCGTGCTGCCGGAACACTGCAGGCCGCTCATCGACGTCAGGAAAATGGGTTGCGCGCCTCGTTCCTGAGCCGCTTGCGCCATCGTGGTCAAGTAGGTCTGGAAAAGCGCACTGCCGACATGCCGAGTCTTGCCGGGCTCGCAGGTGGTCGTGGCGTCGTTGATGCCAAACTCGATGAACAGGTAGTCGCCGGGTTTCATCCCCGTGTTCGCGTCGAGCATGGCGGTCCAGCGTGGGTTGTAGGTCTTCGGATTGACAATGCACTCGCCGCTGGCGTCCATCGTGGAGGTCACGTTGGGATCATAGAGCCAGGTCTGAATGCTCCGACCGGCTACTGAACTGTTGACGACCGTTACGTTCTTGTTGAACACCGAAGAGAACTGGGTCCCCCAGCCGCCGCCATCGCAACCTGAGCCCGACATGGTGGAGTCGCCTGCCATCCAGACCTTGATCGGGGTCGTGCCGTCGCTGCTGCCCAGGCTGCCACCGATTGGAACAACTGCTGTCGTGCCGCCAGTTGTAGTCCCACCGGATGCACTGGTGGTCCCGCCAGTTGTCGTCTTGCCGCCCGCGGCAGAGCCGCCCGTGGCGCCCATGGTTCCACCGGTTGTGGTTCTGCCGCCCGTGGCTGCTCCGCCCGTGGTACCCGTGGTCCCACCGGTCTTGCCGCCCGTGGCTGCGCCGCCAGTCGATACTCCGCCGGTGGTGACTTCTCCGCCTTTTGCACTGCTGCCTGCCGCGTTGCCGCCCGTAGCTGCGCCGCCCGTGGCGACTATGCCGCCTGTGGCCTTGCCACCGCCGCCCGTACCACCCTGCGCAACCGAGCCGCCTTGCGACTGAGTCTGCCCTCCAGATGTGGGTGTGCCACCGGTGACCACAACACCTCCCGAGCCTGCCGGAGTCGAGGTGGCACCACCGGCGATCGCGCCGCCCGAGGCCGGGGCTGCACCACCTTGGCTTCCTCCCGAACTAGGACCAGGGGCTCCGCCGCTACCACCGTTGGAACCGCAGCCAAGAATTGGCAGCCATGTGAGAGCGAAGACAGCCAAGATTCGAGCGAAACAAGCGTTCATGGCGGAGAACCCCCAGGTATTGCTGTGAGCCGGACGTCTAGTTCTTGAGGTAGGCCGCGAGCCCAATCCCCTGGTCCTTGAGAGCCTGGGCGGCGGTTTGGGCGATCTGCAGGGCACCGGCTGCCTCGAAATGGGTATGATCGTTGCAGAAGAACTGGCCTACCTTGCTTGTGGTTGATGTGTAGTCACCGCTGTTCGGGCAGAGGCCAACGCTGGTGTACAGGTTCGCCGTAAGCACGGTCATATCGATGACCGGAACATTGTCGGCGGTTCCTGCGGCCTTGGTTTGGGGCCCGAATCCGCGATTGGCCTGGGCGGTGCTGCCGTTACAGGCGATGGCACTGGTTGAGGTCAAGAAGATTGCCTGCGCGCCTCGGTCGCTAGCAGCCTTCGCCATGGTGGTGAGGTAAGTCTGGAATAGGGTCGTGCCGACGTGCCTCGGACAAGTACCATCGCCGTCATTGATGCCGAACTCGACAAACAGGTAGTCGCCAGCCTTCATCCCCGTGTTCGCGTCGAGCATGGCGTTCCAGTTGTCCGAGTAAGTGGTCCCGGTTAGGGTGCACTCGCCGTTGGCGCCCGCCGTGCTGCTCACGTTCTTCTCGTAGAGCCAGGTTTGAATGCTCCGGCCGGCCACTGATTTGTTTACGACAGTCACGTTGCTGTTGAACACCGAACCGAACTGGTCCCCCCAGCCGCCGCCGTCGCACCCTGAGCCCGACATTGTGGAGTCGCCTGCCATCCAGACCGTGATGGGCGTGGTGCCGTCACTGCTGCCTTTGCCGCCACCGATAGGGGTGGCGCCCCCGGTTCCCGTTGTACCGCCGGTCGCTGTTCCGCCAGTGGCGGCCCCACCTGTTGCCGTCTTGCCGCCCGCGGCTGTGCCGCCGGTCCCGCCCGCGGCGCCGCCGGTTGAGGTCTTGCCGCCATTCGATGTTCCGCCGGTGGTCGTGCCGCCAGTGGCTCCTCCTCCCGTCTTGCCACCGCCTGCCACACTGCCGCCTGCGACGCTGCCCCCCGTCTCGCCGCCCCCCGTCGCGCTGCTTCCGCCGGTGGCACGGCCACCGGTGGCGTTGCCACCAGAGGCTGGCTGGCCGCCCGCATTGGTCGCGGCGCCGCCGGTAGCCGCACCGCCCTGAGCGCTCGAACCGCCTTGCACCTGTCCCCCAGATGCAAGCGTGCCGCCGCTAGTCGGAGCACCTCCTGAGGCGATCGAACTCGTGGTACTGCCACCAGAGTTCACGCCGCCGGTAGCGGTGACCGCACCGCCGGCTGTTCCTCCAGAAGCAGAACCGGACGGGGAGCTGTTGGAGCTGCAGCCCAGTAGCGAGAAAGCGGCGGCAGCGAAAATGGCGGCGAAAACTTGGGTGATACGGGTTTTCATCGTGGTGAGACTCCTGTGCAGTAGATCGTCGTGACTTTGGGGGTCGGTTGCATCTTGACTTGAGAAAATGATTCTCGGAATGACCCGTTTTGGTGGCTCACTCCCCCTAAGAAGTGCCCACCTTCAAAGATAACGGCTCATGGAAGTTGGCAACGCATCGGGCCGTTTGGCGCGCACCGACCCGCTCAACCGGCGGCGAATCTCGGCGAGCCTGCTCTTAGTACCGGCCTGAGAGGGCGGGCAGGTAAGCAAGCTTGCCGCCTGCCTCGACAACCGGAACGACCGACAGAGCCAAGTGCTGGCTGCCGGTGTCGGGTGCACCATGGGAGCGCGCGTGCCGGCCCTCGACAAAGCCAAACACTGCACCTAGGACGGCCCCTGAAAGCACACCGATGGACGCGCCTAGCAGGATGTGTTCCGGCTTCTTGGTCGATATTGCGGCCAGCGCGCCCGCGATGCCGCCCACGGTAGCGCCAAAGCCCTCGCCCAGGGCCATGTCGCGCAAGACGTAGCGGGTGCGGCCTGGCTTGTCCTGTGTGACGTCGACAATGCCCAGGGTCAGCCCAACCCCGCTGCCCACCAGCGCGCCGATGCCAGCCCCGTACACCAGGGGCTTCCAGTCTGAACTCTTCCAACCGCCGTCGCGTGCGACCAGGTAGCCCCCGGCCAGGCCGGCCCCAGCTCCGACCACCAGACCCTGGTAGGCGAAGGTGAAGACCGTAGGCTTGTCGTCATCTGCCCGCGCCGTCCCGGCGAGCCCGCAGGCCACCAGAGCGGCCATCAAGAAAGAAAAGCCGATGTTTCTCATGTCTTCACCCTATCGATGACGGCGCGAACCACGGTGTCCGCCTGAAACCCGAACTGCTTCATCAAGACACCGCCGGGGGCTGACGCTCCGAAGCGGTCGATACCGATCGCGACGCCCTCGTCACCTACCCAACGCTGCCAGCCGAGAGTGACGCCTGCCTCGATGGACACGCGTGCCTTGATCGCACGCGGGATGACCGACTCTTTGTACTCGGGACTTTGGGCTGCGAAGATCTCCCACGAAGGCAGCGAAACCACCCGCGCCCGAATGCCTTGCGTCAGAAGCTTCTCCTGCGCGGCCAGCGCCAGCGCCACTTCGCTGCCGGTGGCCATGAGTACGACGTGCGGCGCGCCGCCCGCCGCATCGCACAGGACATAGCCGCCCTTCTGCACGCCGTCGGCTGGGGCCAGCTTGGCGCGATCGAAGGTGGGTGTCTTCTGCCGGGTCAAGATGACCGCCACGGGACCGTCGCTGCGCCTCATCGCGATCTTGTAGGCCTCGACCACCTCGTTGGCGTCGGCGGGGCGAATCACCCACAGGTTTGGAATCAGGCGCAGCGACATGAGCTGTTCGACCGGCTGGTGGGTGGGGCCGTCCTCGCCCACGCCGATGGAATCGTGGGTGAACACGAAGGTCACGGGCAACCGACTGATGGCCGCCATGCGCACCGCCGGGCGTTCGTAGTCTGAGAATACGAAGAAGGTGGCGGTGAAGGGATGCACGCCACCGTGATAGGCAAGGCCGTTGGCGATGGCGCCCATGGCGTGTTCGCGCACGCCGAAGTGGATGTTGCGGCCCAGCCCAGTCTTGCCATCGAAATCACCCTGGCCGGTAAGCGTGGTCAGTGTGGAACATGACAGGTCCGCGTCGCCGCCTACCAGCCAAGGCACCTTGCTGGCGATCGCTGCCAAGACCTTGCCGCTCGACTGGCGGGTGGCCAGATCATCCTTGGGCGAAAAAGTTGGTAGAGCAGATTCCCAGCCCTCGGGCAGTGCGCCCCGCAGGGCGATGTGCCACTCGTTTGCCAGATCGGGGTTTTCCACGGCCCAGGCATCGAACCGTTTCTGCCACGCAGCTTCGGCCTGGGCTCCGCGCTCGACCGCGGTGCGGAAATGGGCCACGGCCTCTTCGGGAAGATAAAACTGCTTGTCCGGGTCCCAGCCAAGATTCTTCTTGGTCAGCTTCACCTCGTCCGCGCCCAGGGGGGCGCCGTGGGCTTCGCTGCTGCCCGCCTTATGGGGCGAGCCGTAGCCGATGGTGGTGTGAACCATGATGAATGAGGGCCGCGTCGTGTCGGCCTTGGCCGCGACCAGGGCGCGGTCGATGGCCTCCAGGTCGGTGTCGCCTTGGTCGACGCGCAAGACTTGCCAGCCGTAGGCCTCAAAGCGTTTGCCCACGTCTTCAGTGAAGGCCAGCGAGGTGGGGCCGTCGAGCGAGACCTTGTTGTCGTCGTAGAGCCACACCAGCTTGCCCAGCCGGAGATGGCCAGCCAGCGAGGCCGCTTCGTGGGTGATGCCCTCCATCATGTCGCCGTCGCCCACCAGGGCATAGGTAAAGTGGTCTACGATGGTGTAGCCGGGTTTGTTGTAGCGTCCGGCGGCAAAGCGCTCGGCCATGGCCATGCCGACCGCATTGCTGGCGCCCTGACCGAGCGGGCCGGTGGTGGCTTCCACGCCTGGGGCGAGAAGGGATTCCGGGTGGCCGGCCGCGCGCGAGCCCCACTGGCGGAAGGTCTTGATGTCATCCAGAGACAGGTCGTACCCGGTCAGGTGAAGAAGCGAGTAGAGCAACATGGACCCGTGACCAGCCGAGAGCACGAACCGGTCGCGGTCCGGCCACTTGGGGTTGCGCGGATTGTGCACGAGGTGCTTCTGCCAGAGCACATAGGCCATAGGCGCGGCGCCCATCGGCAGGCCTGGGTGGCCGGCGTTGGCCTTCTGCACGGCATCGATGGAGAGGATGCGAATCGTATTGATGGCGAGGTTGCTGAGCTGGTCCATGCCCCTAGCGTCGGGTGCTAGCACGTGCAGCGCGGAATTGGTAGCGCTAGCAGACGCGCTTCCTGACCGAAGGAAGCGGGCCAGCGCTGGGGCCGAGGGGTATGTCCCATTCGCCAGTACCGGCTTGGATGAAGGCGAGGGCCAGGCGGTCGACCGTGGCGGTCCGTTTGGCCGAGGGCCGGACTGCGCGGGCCAACACCAGCGCGAGCTGGTCGGCGGCCGCGCGCAGTCGGCGGATTCCGGCAACGGCGATCTGTTCTTGAAAGTGCTGAGCCAGGGGGCTTGCTTGCTGCACAAGGCGCTGGAACGCCCTACGTCTGATCTCAAGGGCCGTGGTGGCGGACACGGATCGCACCGAGGCCGAGCGAAACGCACCCTCGACAAGCGCCGTCTGGCCCACCAAGGTCCCCGGCTGCAGGGTGGCGAGCACATGCTCCTCACCGTCGAGATACTTGACCACCTCCACCGCGCCGGTCGCGATGAAGAAGCAGGATGAGCCCGGGTCGCCTTCGCGGCATAGCCAGGTGCCAGCAGGAAAGCGGCGGCTCCGTGTGGCCGCCAAAAGCTGATCAAGCTCAGCGCTGGAGTAGCCGGACAGCAGACTCCGCAGGGCAGAAGCCTTCATGCGCTTCCTCGCAGGCGGCCCAAGAGGGCCGTCCACGTGCTTGGCCCCGCCAGGCCCATCTTGGAGCTCGTAGGTGAAGGGATGCGCTGGGAGGGGGTGCGCGCAGAGGTGCTAGGCGTCGTTTGTCGCAGCTCCGGGAGCCGCGCCGCCAGGTGGCCAGCCAGCTCACGTTCGATGCGCTCGTCCACGCGGCGCAGGCGCAGGGTCACGCTGCGGACAACCGCAGCCACGAGTGCTGTTGCCACCGTTGGCGCCAGGAGTCGCATGCGGGCCAGCTCCTTGCGCCCGAATTCGTAGGCCGTGGTACGCAGGGCCGCCACTATGGTGGCGCTGCGCGGGGCAGGGTCGATGCACGACGTTTCGCCGACCACCTCACCAACGCCGACCCGGGCCACTTCGATGTTCCTCCGGCGCGGGCCGGGCATGACCACGGAGAGCGCGCCATCGGCGACCACCAGCATGGTGTCACCCGGCTTGCCGCGTTCGAAGATCGTCGCACCAGCCTCGTACTGCCGAATGCGCATGAAGCGCACCAATTCGGCGCACTCTGTGTCGGACAGTGATTCGAACACTTTGACGGCCCGGATGACGGAAATCATCGCACATTTGCAACTATCGGCAGATTCCCCGACGGACTGCAGCCTCGCAAGGGAGGCTCCATGCCTCCCTCCGCGGCTCTACCGGGGCGCCTCAAGAAACGTCAAGCACCCGAGCATGAGCGTCGTGACCCCGATACCCCGTTTCATGGTGCGCTCGTTCAGGTTAGCCAGAGAATCAGGGCGCGAAGACGGTCTGTCATCCGGGGTCAGTGTGCCAGGTCTTGCCCGCGGAACGAAAGAAGCGGGTGAAAACGCACTGCGCAGGCTGGGCGTCAGCCGGACCAGACTGCCAGGTCATCGCCCGTGACGTCCAAGTCATGGGGTACACGGATTTTCGATAGGCAGAGCATGGCGGGTCCCGGTTTTCTGAGGGTGGAGCCCGTCTAGCCCATGCTAGTCGCAAGGAAAGTGCGCGGCATGAGCCTTGCTAGGTTGGTATGGCCGGAGGGTTCCCATGTGCCCATTTTTCAGATTTCTTGCGCTTGCATTCCTAGTCGCGGGTTTCGCGGTGTCCTGCGGCGGTTCGAGTCATTCCGGTCCCGCCGTCGTTGTTCCTGACGGGGGCAATCCGACCCCGGGCGCTGACTCGGGTACTGTGACCCCGGGCGCTGACTCGGGTACTGTGACCCCGGGCGCTGACTCGGGTACTGTGACCCCGGGCCAGACCGAGTTTACGACCGAGGAACAGGGGAATGGCACCCAGGGAACTGCTGCAATAGGCGGAGCGACCAACGGCGCGACGGCTCCGACGTTCGCAGCCGGCCCCAGCAGCACGACAGACAGTGCTGCGGCTCCCGGTGCCCCAAGTGGTCGGGATGCCACAGTCCAGGAAGCGGACATCTACCGCATCGATTCCGACCGGCTCTTCTATTTCAATACCTACCGCGGCCTCATCATCTACGATCTGACCGATCCCAAGAACCCCAAGCAACTTTCGCGCCTGCCGGTCTACGGCTATCCCATCGAAATGTTCGTGGCGGGCAGCACCGTGTACGCCCTGCTCAGCGATGCCCTCTATCTCACCCAAGTCAACGGCAAGCTTCAGTTCGAGCGTCACTATGTGTCACAACTGGTGGCCATCGACGTCAGCGACCTGACGAACCCGCGCGTGCTCAGCACGACCGACATCATCGGTGAGTTGCGCGAGGGCGTTTCCCGCAAGATCGACAACACGATCTACCTAGTTTCCTACATCTCACAGTCCTACTACTGGGGCTGGGGCTACGAAGTGGCGAGCAACCCGCAGCCGGAACAAGCATGGGTCTATTCCTTCGACGTGTCCGACCCGCAGGCGCTCAAGCAGGTGGGCCAGCTTCAGATCTTCCAGGGCGGCAGCGTCCAGGTCAGCGATCCGAAGGGCCTGTACTCCTACAGCAAGACCTTCAGCGACGTGACCATCTCAGCTACCTCCAACGCACTCATGGTGGATGAGAACTGGTGGGTGTATGGCTACACCTCAACCGGTTCGACCAAGAATGGGTACTACAACTGCGGCAGCTACTCCAGCCAGCAGCAGTCAGTGGTGTCGATCATCGACGTGAGCGATCCCAACGGGGCTATCAGCCTGTACACCCGCTTCAGCACCGCGGGCGCGCTGGGTGACCAATTCAAGATGACCTATGTCTTCGACTCGACCAACCAGACCGGCACGTTCTACGGGATCTTTGCCCGCCAAGGGTGGTCGTCGTCCAACTGTATGGGCACTTCTTACACCCAGAATACCCTCGAATCCTGGGACATAACTGATGGCAGCAACCCGGTCATGCAGGCGAGTCTGGACTTTGGGCAGCAGAACGAGACAGTGGCTGGAAGCACCTTCGACGTGGACCGTCATGTGGTCTACGCCGTCACCGCGCGAAACATCGACCCCCTTTACGCCCTCAGCTTTGCCGATCCAAAGAACTTGAAGGTTCTCTCCGCCGTGGACGGTTTGTCCGGCAACATGGACGTGTTCCGCTTGATCGGCGACAACAACTTCCTATTGGGCATCGGTCAGGACACCAGCTCGACCTGCACTGGATTCCAGGACCCGGCCGGCCCCCGCTCGACCAACATCGCGGTTAGCGTCATCGACGTTCGCGATTTGACCAAGGTTCGCTTGGTGCAACGCCAGTGTGTGGCGGTGCAGAACGCCGAATGGGTGGGCTCGGCCATCACCTGGAATCTGGACCAAGCCCACAAGATGATCGGGATGTACTCGGACAGCCAGGCCAACGTGGTGACGGTGCCGGTGTACTTCTGGACCAAGAGCGACCCCAACGATGACTGGTGGTGGTATCAGTACAAGAGCGCGGTGGGGATCATGGCGTGGGACCTGACCAAGTACGACGATACCAAGAGCCCGACCCAGCAGACCGTGTTGCAGAACTACGGCACCTTCATCCACCCCAACGGCGAGGTCCGCCGCACCATCGTCTTCGGGCACCAGGCCACTGGCCAGCGCATGATGGTAAATTTGTCCGACACCCATGCCTCGATTGCCAGCCTGCAGGACCTCGCCAATCCACAGCTGCAATCAGTCATCGAGATTGCGCCCTACTACAATCAGATTTATCAGTTCGGCAAGTACCTGGTGGCCCAGGTTCAGTCGCAGCAGAGCTACTACTATAGCCCCAATCAGGATCTCTCGCTGTTCAGGGTTCTTGCGGCCGGCGGTGACCTCGACGGCGCAACGCCGGTCGCCAGCTTCTCGGTGGGGCAAGTACAGCAGGCGGTCAAGCACGGCAACCAGTTGCTGCTCTTCCGCACCCTTCCGTCTGGCAACACCGGCTACAGCACCTATCAGAGCCAAACCCAGGTCCTGGTCTACGACCTGACCGACCCGACGCACCCACGGCGGGCAGGCTCGACCATCCTGCCGACGAACTGGATTCCGTACTACCCGTACTGGTGCGGCTGGAACGGCTACTGGGGCGGGTATTGGTTCAACGGCTACGGTAGTTGGACCGAGGTTGAAAGTGGCATGGTGACCCTTGACCAGGAGTACATCTACAACTCCTCCACCGGCGCGGGCACATACACGACGAAGTTGGTGTATTTGGATCTGACCAATGCCGACGCCCCCACGGTGAATGAAGTCCCGGTACCCAACCCCAGCAGCACGGACTGGGGCGCGTTCTCGCTGGTTGGCGATCCAGTGGACCCGACCGGGTTCTACCTGGGCCTGCGCGAACAGGTGGCCCAGGTGAAGGGCAACGACAGCTATACCTTCACGCAATACAAGTTCTACGCCCAGCGCTGGAACAAGTCTGGCAGCAGCTTCGCGGCGGCCGAGAAGATCAACATCCCGGGCCCGCTGGTACGCACCTGGGCGCCATCCTCCGGCGCCCGCGACTTCATGACCCAAGACCAACTCTATGTCTACATCCCGCCCACGGGGACCAGCACATACGGATACTACCGGTCTGACACCCAACTGCACCTGCTGCGCCAGGTGAACGTCGGAGGGACGCCGGCCGCGGAACTCCTCGACACCAAGGTGTTCAGCAACGTCACGCTGTCGGGCCTGACCGTCGCGGGCAACACCATGTACGTGACGGCCCAGCAGAACTACTATGGCTACGGCTACTACTACGGAGTCGGGGGTATTGCGGTCCCATCGGGCGGGGGCGTCGCCAGCTCGGGTAGTTCGAGCGCCAGCACTCCGAGCTGGGAAGCCACGTCCGACCGCCTGATGATTTTCGACCTGAGCAACGACACTTTCGCGACGCTCTACGACCAGCCGACCGAGGCGTACAACCTGCAGATCATGGGCGCCAACCAGGGTCGCTTGTTCCTCAACCTGTCGGGCGATGGCATCCTGGCGGTCGACGTATCCAATCCCGTCCAACCCACGGGGAACAAGTTCTTGCGCACGCTGGGATGGGCCAGCTCCATGCAGGCGTTCGGCGATGACCTCTATGTGGCGTCTGGGTACTTTGGGCTGGATCACCTGAGCCTGGCTGCGCCCGCGGCTTTGCCACTCAATTAGTGCCGCTCGCCGTGTTTGTAGCTCGGGTCGTAGCGGCCGTTGTTGTTGACGTCGAAGAAGATGGGATTGCTTAGCGCCAGTGGATAGACCCCGAAAGTCTTCCGGTCGCCCACCACGGGCGCCAGCAGCTCGTTGCCGTCGACGCGCACCAGGGCATAGCCATCGGCAGCCAGAGTGATGTCGTGGCTGGCGCGAAAGCGCGCCACCTTCTGGCTCGGAGGCACGGGCCAACGTTGAGCCTCCTTGCCGTTCACATAGAGGATCACCCGGTCGACGGACACCCAGGGTGCGGCATCGACCTCGATGTCCACGCGGGCGCGACCGCCCGGTGCCGGCACCATGTCGCCGATGTCAGCTTGACCCGCGTGCATGCGCACGAAGGGACCGGTGGTGAAGAAGACATGGTGGGCCCGCACCGCCTGGGCGACGTCCTGTGGCGTCACGTGGCCGATACGGTCGTCGGGAACGCGCAGGTAGTTGCGCGGATAGCCGCCCATATTGAAGGTGAGGTGATGGGTGTCCGAGTTCCCGGTGGCGGTGGCCAAGTGCCCGTGGTTGAGCAGGCCCAGGTAGTCGTCGATCATCCGGTCCACGCTGCGGCGGGCTGGGTCCTGGTAGCCGTTGAGCACCTCGATGGCGTCGAAGTCGAACGAGAAACCCTTCGTGCCTGCGCGGTCCAGGTGCGGGTCGAATTCGCCGATGATGAAGTAGCCGATAGTCGGATCGATGCGCGGGTGGTGCACATCGATGATCGCGCCGGGCGCATGGGTGTGCACCTCCTCGAAGATCGCTTTGGGCGTGCGGCCGTGGGCCAGCACCGCGCCCTGGCCGGCCCGTGCCAGGTCCTGCGGCAGCGGGAAGGCGCCGAAATGTCCCCATGAGGCGGTGGTGATCTCGTCCCCTATGATGGTGCTGATGAGGTGGCCCACGCCCAGTGCTTTGATGGTGGGAGCATAGTCAGTGACCACGTTGTGGTCGGTGGAGGTCAACAGGTCGATGCCGTCGGCGATGAATTCGATGACCCGGTGGGGAAGGGGCACGATGGAATCCGGCGAAGGAGCGGCGTGCACGTGGAAGTCGGCCGAGTACCAGCCCCGCGAGTCAATTACGTGGTGCAACTGAGCGACAAGATCCGCGCCTTCGGGCGTGACCTTGAGCTTGCGCACCACGGCCACGTCCCACTCCAAGCCGCGGCTGACGTAGACATCGTAGGTTCCTGGCGGCACCCGCACAGCGCCGTCACCGGAGGCGGAGAACACGCGATGGTAGGCGGCAATGGCCAAGTCGCCCTCGGGCTTGCCGATGTCGTTGTGGGTGAACTCGGGGTCGCGGGTACCCTCGACGCCGACGAAGGTCAGTTTGCATGGGATGGGCGCGCCCGTGTCGGCGTCGCGCACCTCCCAGGTCAGCAGGCCTTCGTAGTGGCGGGCGGGACGCGGTTTCGCAGGTGGCTGATCGCTCGACGGCGCAGCAAAAAGACCGGTGGCGGCGAGAGCGGTGGCGACAAAGGCGATGGTCATAGTGATGCGCATGTGGATCCCATGGTACGACAGCCCGAAAGGAGGCGATATACTGCGTCCGCACGACTGCCATGCTCAACCGGTTTCTGCGTCTCTTCATCCGCTGCCTGCTCTGGTTGCGCTACCGCATCCGCGTGACAGGCCTGGATCGCGTTGCTCCTCCTGACGGTCGCGGCGTTCTGTTCCTGGCCAATCACCCGGCGCTCATCGATCCCATCATGGTGATGACCGTTCTCTGGCCGCGCTTCCGACCGCGCGTGCTGGCGGATCGCGCCCAGGCCCGGCGGCCTGGGATTCACTTCTTGGCGCGGCGGGCGCGGGCGCTCGAGATCGCGGACATGACCCGAGATGGTCGGGGTGCCCGCGAACAGGTGGAATCTATGATCGAGGCCAGCGCCACGGCCTTGCGCCAGGGTGAGGCGTTGCTGCTCTATCCTGCGGGGCGCATCTATCGCCAGCGCCGCGAAGATCTGGGCGGCAACAGTGCGGTCGAGCAGTTGTTGCGGGCGGTGCCTGACGTGCGCGTCGTACTGGTGCGGACCGCCGGACTGTGGGGCTCCAGTTTCAGTCGCGCCTCGGGTAAGCCGCCCGACGTCCTGCGCGCCCTGCGCAGGGGTCTGTGGGGGTTGCTCAAGGGCGGCCTCGTCCTCGCGCCTCATCGCCACGTGGCCATCGACGTCCTTGAGCCTGACGACTTGCCGCGCGCCGCGGACCGGGTGGTGCTCAATCGCTATCTGGAGGAGTTCTACAATCGCAACGCGGGCGGAAGCACCTACGTGCCCTACTCATTGTGGGAGGGTGGCGGCGTACGCTGGCTGCCCGAGCCGGTCAGCAGCACCGAGCCCGGCGTGGCCCGTCGGATCCCGGCGGCCACACGCGCCACCGTGCTGGAGCATCTTCGCCAGCTCACCGGCGTGCGAGAGATCCACGAAGGCCAGCGCCTGGCGCACGATCTGGGTCTGGACAGCCTGGTGCGCGTGGAGATCCAGGCCTGGATTGAGAGCGAGTTCGGCTTCCCCCAGCCGGAGGTGGACGCCATCGAGACGGTGGGAGACGTGATGCGGGCCGCGGTGGGTGAAACCGTGGGCAAGGCTGCGGCCGAGCCTCGGCCGGTGGCGCACGCCTGGTACGGGGCGGCCGAGGATGCCACCGGGCCGCCGGTCATGCCGGCGGGCGACAGCCTGACGGCTGTGTTTCTGGACATGGCCCGCCGGCATTCCGGCCAGGTGGTCATCGCTGACCAGCAGAGCGGGGTGCGCACCTATCGCGACCTTCTCACGGCGCTTCTGCTCTTGCGACCGGTATTCGCCCGCATGCCCGGTCCGTTTGTCGGCATCATGCTGCCCGCCTCGGTCGCCGCTGCCGTGGCCACCCTGGCCGCGCTGTTTGCGGGCAAGACGCCGGTCATGATCAACTGGACCACCGGGCCGCGTGGTGTGCTGCACGGGCTGGATCTACTCGACATCCGTTGCGTGGTGACCGCCCGCGGGCTAGTCAGCCGCCTCGAAGCGGAGGGGTTTGGCAGCACTCGGGGGTTCCTGCAGCGTCTGGTCTACCTCGACGATACCGCCCGGCGATTTTCGCTTCCAGTCAAGTTGCTCGCGGCGTTGCGGGTGCGACTGGGTCTAGTCGGCGCGCTGGAAGAGGCGCGGACACCTGAAGTGGCTGCCGTGCTATTCACTAGCGGTTCGGAGAGCGTGCCCAAAGCGGTTCCCCTGACCCAGACGAATCTGCTGACCAACATCCGCGATGCACTCGCGGTGATTCCCCTGCGCCCGGACGAGGCTCTCTTGGGCATCTTGCCCCCGTTCCATTCGTTCGGGTTGACCGTCGACATCCTGTTGCCACTGCTTTGCGGGCTGCGCACAGTCTACCACGTCAACCCCAATGACAGCGCCACGCTGGCTTCTCTCATCGAGGCGTATCGGGCCACGTTGGTGGTCGGTACGCCCACCTTTCTAGCCGGCATCGTGCGGGCCGCCCAGCCTGGGCAGCTTGCCAGCCTGCGCTTGGCCATTGCGGGCGCCGAGAAGTGCCAGCCCCATGTGTACGATGCCCTGGCGCGTGCGTATCCCGAGATGATTGTCATCGAGGGCTATGGCATCACCGAATGCTCGCCCATCGTATCGGTCAACCGTCCCGGGCGGCCGCAGCGCGAGACCATTGGCCTGCCCCTGCCGTCGGTGGAGCACGCCGTCGTCGATGCCGAGTGTGGCAAGCCCACGCCCTGCGGTCAGCGCGGCATGCTTCTCGTGCGCGGTCCCAGTATTTTCCGCGGGTATCTCAAGTACGACGGTCCGTCACCTTTCGTCTCGTTCGCGGGCAAGGAATGGTACCGGACTGGCGATTTGGTGTGCGAAGACACGGACGGCGTTCTGACCTTCTGCGGTCGGCTCAAGCGTTTCGTGAAGATTGGCGGCGAGATGATTCCGTTGGCCGCGGTCGAGACCGCGCTGGAGGCCGGGTGGAGCACCCCTGGCCAGGGCGAGGGTCCGTGCCTGGCAGTGGAATGCACGCCCGATGAGGAACACCCCGAGTTGGTTCTCTTCACCACCTTGGAGATCGATCGCGAGACGGCCAATCGCTGCCTGCGCGATGCTGGACTGTCCCCCCTGCACAACATCCGGCGCGTGCTGCGGCTGGAGACGCTGCCCCTGCTGGGCACTGGAAAGACCGACTACCGCGCGCTCAAGGCGATGCTGGGATAGCAGGGGGTGCCAGTTGCAGCCCAAAGAACGGCGCCGGCGCGAGGCCGCGCTGGGGTAAACTGCGCCACCTGCCCGATGTTGCCCGTTTCTCCTGCCACCGCCCCACCGCCCACCCCGGCGGATCTCTCGCATGAGCGTGGAACACCCATGACTGTCCCGCCCTCAGCTCGAGGCTCACGTCTGTGATTGTCTTTCGCATCACGCTCCCCTGGCTTCTGCCCCTCCTCGCTTGCGGGGCGGTGGGGGCATACGCGTTACGCTCGCTCCAGCGCCTCCTGGCCTCGCGCACGGCCGTCGAGTCGCCGCCCATCGGCGCCACGGCATTCATCGCGCTCGCCATCCTTTTCGGACTGAGAGTCATCACGCTTCTTCTCCAGATTCTGGGGGCGGCGCGGCTCGGGTTTCGCGTCTCGCTCATACTGGTCGCGGTCTTGTCCATCGCCGCTGCCGTTCAGCTGGTGCGCACATGGCGGAAGAGTCCAAACACCCCGCGCGAGCTGACCGTTAGCCACCGTCGCCGGTTGACCGGACTCGAAGCGGCGGCCGCGGCCTTCGCGCTAGCCGTTTTCTTCTGCGCATTGCACGCCGAACCTGCGGGCTTTGACGTGTTCACCCACTGGCTGGTCGTGCCCCATGAAATCCTCTCCTTCGACCGAATGGCGTACTTCTATGGACCCACCCGTTCCGTGGCGCCCAGCTACCCGGTCCACCAGCTCGTCCTCGGCTCAGTTGCCAGTCTCTTGAGCGGCGGGCGCGACGGCATCCTCAACGTCTTCTCCGGCATTTTCCTGTTTCTCGCGGCGCTCGCCACGATGGAGGCCAGTTGGCTGCTCTCCCGTTCGCGGCTCCTCGCGGGCGGGGCCCTGCTTGCAGTCCTCGCTTTCTCGGGCACACCCGAAATCGTGTTTGGCTACTTCTACGGCGATGCCCTGGTCATCACCGGGATCGCCTTCGCGTTCTTGGGCCTGGCCTACCTCGTCACGCACCACCGGCGCAGCTCTGCTATGGTGGTCTGGGCCTGCCTGTCCATGCCCCTTGTGAGCAAGGGACTGGGAATGGTCCTTGCGCTCCTCGGTGGGGGCTTCTTCACTCTGGCCTACCTTCTCCTTGGCCGTCGGAAAGATCAGCCCCAGCCCCTCACTTGGCGGGCGGTCCTCATCCTGGCCGTGGCGTTGACTGTGGAGATCGTCTTGCCTCGTCTTTTTCTGATGGGCCTCACGTCCAACGACTACCCGCCACCGCCCCTCTCCACGAGCTTTTCGGCGCCGCTGAAGACCATCCTGACCACGCTGGCGGCGAACCTCATTGAGACCCGACCAATCTTCGTCCTGGCCGTGATGCTGGCGCTGACCCCGGTACTGGCCCTGGTGCGGCCGCGATTTCTGTTCAGGACGTCGCAAGGATGGGCGCTGGCCCTCTGTTCGGCCTACGCCCTCGCTGTGCTGGGCCTCTTCCTTGCGGCAACCCTGTATTTGCCGGGTGCCAGGACTATCAGCTGGCCTCGCTACGCGACAATCGCCGCCCCTGCCATCGCCATCCTGGGCGTGGTCGCCCTTGCGCACCTCGGGCCCCTGAAGACCATTCTCAGCATTCCCCTGATGGCAGTCGCTCTCGTGTCCTTGCTCACCGCCGAGTACCACGGCTACTTTGTACGCCATTCCAACTGGCTGAAAGGCGATCTGACGCGGATCCCTCAACGCCTTGATGAATATGTGGCTACCGAGTCCTTCTACAGGGACGTGAAGCGGGACGTGGACGCCATCAAGGGCCGCGTTTTCTATGTCTTCCAGGACAATGACCTGCTGCGCCCCTACATCATGAGCACCTACTTCGCCATGGCGGGGATTCGCGCCCCGCTCCTTTCCCGGTTTCAAACCTGCCCCCCTAAAGACAATGGTTTCGCCGCGGCGGTGGATGACTGGGTTGTCAAGGGCGGGGCCAAAGGGCCACCGCCCGTGGGCGTAAATGCAGCCTCCGATTTTCTCTTCTTCCGAGATGCTTTTCGCGGTTCTACTCGCACTTTCCAGGGACTGGTCAAGTTTGACCAATTCCTGGCGGGACGCTAACAACTCTCGACGGCGCGGCCACGCCATCGAGGTGGCGATCTTGGCCTCGCCCTACTTCACGTAGCTCTCGAGTCCGACACCCAGTCCCTTCATTGCCTGCGCGACGAGGTTGGCGATTTGGGTGGCGCCAGGTTCGTGGAAGTGTGTGCCGTCAACGAACAGCGCGCTCTTGGCACTGCCGGACAGTGTGCCGTAGTCGATCTCAGTTGCTAGCGCACGCACTTCGCATAGGCAACGGTCCAGTAGTTCCAGGCGCCACTGGCCCCGGCGTTGAATCCGGTGAAGCCGTCGTCAAAGTTCAGGCCCCACCAGGCGGTCGTGCTGTTTCTCTCCGCGTGCGACGCCCAGTACCAATTGTTGCTGCGTGCGCCGTATTGGGTGCTGGGGAACATGGTCCGGTTGATTGCCGGCGCCACCTGCGCCTCGTCCACTAGGGTGGCCAGCTCGCGAACCGAGGGCAGCCGCCAGGTGTTCCCTCCGATGGTCAAGCCGCTGCAGTAGGTGACCGCCTGATCCCAGCTAATCAGTCCAGAAGCGTTGCCGGTTCGTTGCCAGATGAGCCCGGTGTAGTTGTCCTGAACCTCGTCGGTGGAGATCACCGTGTACTGGTTGGGTGGGGCGACCGCCGGGTCGGCGAAGGCTTCCCCGGTCCCGTTGCCGCGCACGCAGCGAACGCGCGCGGCGGTGGCGGCAGAATAGGCATTGCTGACGATGCCGTCGCCAAAATTGAAGGCCCAGGCAAAGTCAGTCCCCGAGCCTGCGCCGGCCTGCCGGATGGTGAGGATCCAGTCGGAACCGGTCTTGTGAAAACCGCTGACCGCAGTAAAGGCGGCATCAATGGCTGGGCTGCGTGTCCAGTCCATGATGGACTCGGTCTCGACGCGAGTCGGAACGCGCCAGTCGCTGTTGCCACCGAGCGACAAGCTGGCACAGTAGGTGATGGCGTCGGCGTTGGTGTAGGTGGTGCCCGATTCGACCTGCTGCCAGTCCAGGCAGGTCACGTTGTCGCGGACGATACCGTTGGCGACCGTGTAGCTCGCGGGGTTCGGGAGGCCCGAACCGGTTGGGTTCGGCATCTTCCAGCAGGCCCACTTGTGCGAGCCGCAGGTGGCCGGTTGGCATGTCCCGGGGATCCCTGTGCCGGTGGTTCCGCCGGTCGTCGCGCCGCCAGTTCCGCCGCCGGTGCTGATTGTCCCTGCCATGCTGCTGATCCCTCCGGTGGTGGCAGCGCCGCCGTTGCTTGTGCCCCCAGTCCTGCTGGTCCCGCCGGAGTTGGCAATGCCACCGGTACTGATGGTGCCACCTGTACTGATGGTGCCCCCGGTCCTGTTGGTCCCGCCCGTGGCGGCAATCCCACCGGTGCTGCTGGTCCCGCCGGTGCTGGCGGTCCCCCCGGCCGACCTGCCGCCGGTGCTGCTGGTCCCGCCGGTGCTGACTTTGCCTCCGGTGCTGGCCATGCCGCCCGTTGTCGCAGATGCTCCGGTGCTGGCGGCTAGCGTGCCGGTGCCGCCAGCCGACGTGCTCCCACCAGTCCCAACGGGCGTTGAGCCTGCGCTATTGCAGCCAGCGCCGGCGACCGCCACCAAGCCCAACAGCGCCACACTCAAAGCGGCCAATTCTTTCATGGGACTAGGTGGGCGGGGAGCGTGCACCTGCGTCGCCGGAGCTGTGGGACCCGACGAAGCAACAGTCGGTTGTGCTTGAATGATCCGAGGAACAACCAACAGCGGCCACAGATGGACCGATATCCACAATACACGAGATCTTGGGGCCGTTCACCTGGACTTCTTGGAGGAGATGACGCGACCGGAACTGGCCGCTGGTAGTGGCCGCACTTCGTCCTCGGGAACGGCGTTCTGGGGCGTGACAGAGAGCCTCAACCCGGCAGTATTGCGTCATGATAGGCCCGATGGCTCCTGGGCCGGCGGTCGCTGCCGCCGCGTTCACATTCGGACGGGCAGGTGTGGCGCGAGGGCGAGCGACCGGTAGAATAGCCGAGAATCCGCTCAGGGCAGGCGGCTGGGGTGTCTCTCGGCGGCCCATTCAGCCAAGCTTGCCAGTCGACGTTGTAAGATGCGAGCCTAGCATTGTCGTGATGCGCAAGGTCGGAACCGCGTCAGCCGTTCTCGGCGAGCGGTTTTGCGAGGTTTCTGCTACTGAAGTGATAGATCTTCCCGTCAACCATCGGAGGAGTTTCATGAAAGACCTTTCTCTTCGCCAAGCTACCCTGGGGATCTGGCTCCTCGCGGCTTCTGGCAGTTTCGGATGCACTACAAACAACGAAAAGGCGATCGATGCAGGCGGGGGAAATACCGCCGTGAACCCCGGATCAGGAGGAAAGTCGGGCTCTGGCGGTGTGATCGGAAGTGGTGGCATAGTGGGCAGCGGGGGACGCATCGGGAGCGGGGGCATCACGGGTCAAGGCGGGTCGACTAGCGTCACAAGCTCCGGCGGCATCGCAACCTCGGGCGGGATCACAAACTCAGGTGGCAGCACAAGCTCGGGCGGGGTCACCAGCTCAGGCGGCAGCACAAGTTCGGGTGGAAGTGGGGCTTCGGGAGGCAGCACAAGTTCGGGCGGCACGACGAAATCGGGAGGCAGCACAAGCTCGGGCGGCACGACAAGCTCGGGCGGCACGACAAGCTCGGGTGGCAGCACAAGTTCTGGTGGCGTCACAAGCT
>Ga0247845_1000012_pt1 | contig 33774 bp, 44 predicted proteins | sample PFST25metaG_2_FD_186008 | JGI IMG/M metagenome (GOLD analysis project Ga0247845, IMG submission 186008) | Peat soil microbial communities from Stordalen Mire, Sweden - P.F.S.T-25 | ecosystem: Environmental > Terrestrial > Soil > Wetlands > Peat | place: Sweden: Norrbotten County, Stordalen Mire...
GTCATGGGCTTCGTGGCCGCCTCCACCGCGCGAAACATGCAGGCGGCCACGAAGCCCATGACCAGCCCCACCCCGATCTCGCGCAGCAAGAGCAGCACCCAGAGGACCGGTCCTCCCGATGGGACGCGGCCCGCAATCAGCGGGAAGCACAGAGCCCAAAACGCAAAGCCCAGAGCCAGCCTCACCCGCGCAGGCAAGCTGGGTCCTCCGAAGGCCGGAATCAGCCAAACGAAGGGCACCGTACGCGCGCCGCCCAGGCCGAAGATAACCAGGGCGCGTTCGAGGTCGTCCGGCAGCACGAGCATGGTGGGGATCAGTGGATGGTCGGTATGGCCAAGAGCAGCGCCTGGGTGAAACGCAGAAGTTGGGCGCCGAGGAGCGGACCCATGGCCATCAAGACCAGTGTCACGGCCACCAACTTGGGCACGAAGACCAGCGTCTGCTCGTGAATCTGAGTCGCGGCCTGCAGGATGCTCACCACGAACCCAACCGCCAGGCTGGCCAAGAGCGGTGGTGCAGACACCAGGATCACCAGCAGCAAGCCCTCGCGCACCGCCCGCAGGATCAACTCGCTGCCCAAAGCACTAGACATAGGATTCCACCAAGCCACGGAGGAGGAGCTGCCAGCCGTCAGCGAGCACAAAGAGCAGAAGCTTGAAGGGCAGCGACACGGTGGTGGGTGACAGCATGTGCATGCCCAGCGCCAAGAGCAGGTTCGCAATCACCATGTCCACGACCAGGAAAGGCACGAAGAGCAAGAAACCAATCTCGAACGCGCGACGCAGCTCGGAGGTCAGAAACGCGGGCACCACGACCAGGAAGTCCTGCTCGGAGATCCCGGCCCGTTCCTGCGCTGTGCGCATGCGCAGGGCCAGGCTGTGAAAGACGGCCCGATCCCTCGCACTGGCGTTCTTGAGCAGAAACTCGCGCAAAGGTTCCTTGGCCTTGGCCGTGGCTGCGCTCAAGGCCTCCGCGGTCTGTCCGCTCAGCAGATCGGCACCTGCGCTCTGACCAAGCAGCGGCTCCACCGCCTGGAACATGCGCATGCCCGTGGGGGCCATGACAAACAAGGTGAGAATGAGAGCCACCCCTGTGACCACCTGGGAAGGCGGGATCTGAGGGGTGCCAAGGGCACTCTTAAGCACCGAGAGGACCACCGCGATCTTCACGAAACTGGTCATGAGCAACACAACGAACGGCAGCAGGGAAAGCGCGCCTATCACGACCAGGAGCAAGAGCGGCCGGGAGGCGAGTCCCGCATCGGTCGCAACCGCTGTCCCGCGCAATGCCGCAGTCACGATTTCGGCCTCCCGCGGAACCGAGACAGCACCTCGGCGAATCGTAGGCCGGCCTGGACAGGCGCCCCGGCACCCAGCTCGCTCCTCACGGCCGCCGGATCGATCTCGGCGAGCAACGACATGGGGCCGTCTCCGACCCCAACCAGAAAGCAGCGACCTGCCACTTGCAGAAGATAGACGGCACGCCGGGGTTCGAGTGAGCAGCGAGCCAGGACACGCACGGGGCCTTCGCTGCGCCCGCCGACCCCTCGGCGCGAGAACCAGCGCAAGACTAGGTACGCCAATAGGCAGACGACTGCCAACGACACAAGCGACAACGCAAAGGAGTTCCCGAGGCCAGGCAGGTCGGCCGCTGACGCACCCATACCGCCCTGTTACCGCCACCCGCCTTCCGCTGTCAATCGCAGAATTGGAAAGGCCTGCCCACTCGCGCTGGAGCGGAAGCCAACTTTCCCCCACAGCGGGCACAATGCTCACGCGGCTGGCCCACATGGGCGAGCGACCCTCTGGGCCAGCGCAGATCGGCCAGCGTGCGCGTGAGCGGTAGCGGTAGCGACGAGCGGAAAGCGGCTAGCGGGGGCGGCTCCCGTGAGCGCGAGCGGCACGCGACCCGCTCTCCGTCTTCCCGCAAAACGCCCACGAACTCGCTCACGCACTCGCCCACGCGACCCGCGATCCGGCTAGCCCTCTGGGTTGAAAGCAGGTCGGGCTGGCACCAATTCCCCTACTCGCCCCCGCCTTTCCTGCCCCGAGGCGCCCGACGGACGGTCGCGCCCGATGGCTTGGCGGAGCGGGCCACTGACTCCTTCTTGACCCGGGCCTTGGGTGCCGACGCCTTGGGTGCGGCGCTCTTGGACCGCCCGGCCTCCTGCTTGGCCTTGCCCTTCTCGGCCGGCTCCTTCTTCGGCTTGCCCTTCTCTTGCTTGGGCTGAGGCTTCTCTGCCGCACCCTCGGCTGGGATTAGCTCCAGCAGCGACATGTGCGCCGCATCTCCCGGCCGCTGCCCCAACTTCATGATTCGGGTGTAGCCCCCATGCCGGGTGAGGTAGCGCGGTCCGATTTCCTCGAACAGCTTGAGCACGGCCTCCCGGTCGCGAACCGCCCGCAAGGCCATACGGATCGCGTGCACCACACGCGCCTTTTCCTCGTCCGTGCGCTTCTCGGGCTTCTTGGTCAGCACAGGGCCCAGCCGACGCGCCCAGGTGATGGCCCGCTCCGCAAGCCGGCGCACCTCCTTGGCCTTGGCTTCCGTGGTCCGGATGCGTTCGTAGGTGAGGAGGGCCGCCACAAGGTTGGAAAACAGAGCCTTGCGGTGAGCCGGGGTCCGAGAAAGGTGCAGTCCTGCTCTCTTGTGTCGCATGTTCGCCTAGCAGCGGGTTGAGTTGGCGGGTGGGGTCGGCCCCGATCAGGCCTTCTTGGGCGGACCGTCTCCCGGCCAGCCTTCCAGTTTCATGCCCAGGGACAGGCCCATGCTGGCCAGGATCTCTTTGATCTCCTTGAGCGACTTGCGCCCAAAGTTCTTGGTCTTCAGCATCTCCGATTCGGTCTTTTGCACCAACTCGCCGATGCAGCGGATATTCGCATTCTGCAGGCAGTTGGCCGAACGCACAGAAAGCTCCAGATCGTCGACCGACTTCCATAGGTTCTCGTTGAGCTTCTGCTGCTCCTCGGAGACCGTGGCCTCGGGCGCGGGTTCGGCGCCTTCCTGGAAGTTGATGAAGATGGTCAGTTGGTCCTTGAAAATCTTGGCGGCAAACGCAACCGCATCTTCGGGCTTGACCGTGCCGTTGGTCCACACTTCCAGGGTCAGACGATCGTAGTCAGTCTGCTGGCCCACGCGCGCGTTGGTGACAGCGAAATTCACCTTGCGGATGGGAGAGAACAACGAATCGATGGGGACGGTCCCTACGCCCATGGTCGGCGTCTTGTTGCGCTCGGCCGGCACATAGCCGCGCCCCGTGCTGACCTCGATCTCCACGCGCACCTTCGCGCCCTTGGAGCAGGTCATGATCAGCCGGTCAGGGTTGAGTATCTCAATCCCGTCCGGACACTGGATGTCCCGTGCCGTCACCTTGCCCGCGCCGTCCTTGTCCAGCCGCAGGGTGCGCGGCTTGCCGTCCAACGACCGGATGATGACCTCTTTCAGATTCAGCACGATGTCGGTGACGTCTTCGGCCACTTCAGGCAACGAGGTAAACTCGTGTACCGCGCCTTCTATCTTGATGGCTGTGATGGCCGCGCCCTGCAGTGACGACAGCAGGACCCGACGGAGCCCGTTGCCAATGGTAGTGCCGAAGCCCCGTTCCAATGGCTCGCAGGTGAACTTCCCGTAGGTATCGGTCAGCGACTCTGCATCCACTTCCAGCTTGCGCGGGCGGATCAGATCGCGCCAATTCTTCGCAACAAACGCCGGTTGAGACGCCGCCACAGTTAGTGAACTCGCGGTCGACATTCTGTTCTCCTATCTAATATCCGAGTGGGCGGGTGATCTACTTCGAGTAGAGTTCTACGACGAGCTGCTCGCGAATGGGCATGGTCAAGTCCTCGCGCGCGGGCAGCGTGGCCAGCTTGCCTTGAAAACTGTCCTTGTCCAGTTGTAGCCACTTGGGCACGCCCCGGCGCTCGACAGCCCCCAGGTTCTCCAGGATGCGGGTCACCTTGCGGGACTTCTCCTTGACCGCCACGCTGTCGTTGGCGCAGCAAAGGAACGAGGGCACGTTGACCTTCTTGCCATTGACCACGAAATGCCCGTGGCGAACCAGCTGGCGCGCTTCCGCATGATCGGAAGCGAAGCCCAGGCGATACACGACGTTGTCAAGACGGCGCTCGAGCAGTTGCAGCAGATTCTCGCCTGTCACGCCCTTCATCCGGTTGGCCTTGTGGTAGTAGCCGCGGAACTGCTGCTCCGCCAAGCCGTACATTCGCTTCAGTTTCTGCTTCTCGCGCAACTGGGAGCCATAGTTGGACAGCTTCCTGCGGCGGGCCTGTCCATGCTGCCCCGGCGCATAGGCGCGCCTCTCGTAGCCACACTTGTCGGTATAGCAACGGTCGCCTTTCAAGAACAGTTTCATGTCCTCACGGCGACAGAGGCGACAAACCGGACCGGAATACTTCGCCATTGCTGGGTTACCTTCCTCGTGCTTTCGCTTGACTCTGGGACTGTGGAGACGAACGCATCACACCCGGCGCCGCTTGGGCGGCCGGCAACCGTTGTGGGGAATCGGGGTCAGGTCGCGGATAAGATTAATCTTGAAACCGGTGGCGGCCAGCGCGCGCAGCGCCGACTCACGCCCCGAACCGGGCCCCTTGATGAAGACGTTGATGGACTTCATCCCATGCTCCATGGCCTTGTGGGCCGCATCCTCGGCGGCCAGCTGGGCGGCAAAAGGCGTCGACTTGCGCGAGCCCTTGAACCCCTTCACGCCCGACGATGACCACGACACCACGTTTCCTGAAACGTCGGTGATGGTCACGATGGTGTTGTTGAACGACGCCGTGATATGCGCGATGCCGCTCTGGATGCTCTTCTTGGCCTTCTTGGCCTTGGGCTTTGGTTTAGCTGCTGGTTGCTCAGTCGACATGTTCCGTCCGTCTTGTCTCTCTTTTCAGGTTGCGGCCGACGTCCTCTGATGCGAAAACGACCGACCGATTCGCGGCTAGGCTCCCGTGCCCTCCGTCTTGCGCTTGATCATCTGCCCCTTGCGCGGTCCCTTGCGGGTCCGAGCGTTGGTCTTGGTCCGCTGGCCGTGAACCGGCAAACTGCGCCGGTGACGCAGCCCGCGGTAACAGCCTAGATCCATCAGGCGCTTGATATTCATCGAGATCTCACGCTGCAAATCGCCCTCGATCTTCAACCCCATCTGCTCGATGACCTCACGGATGCGGCGGGTTTCGTTGTCGTCCAACGCATCACTGCGCTTGTCGAGCGACACGGACGAGGCCTTCAGGATCTCCCGCGCCTTGGTCCTCCCGATGCCGTTGATGTACGTCAGCGCGTACTCCATGCGCTTATTCCGCGGAAGATCGACGCCTGCTACACGGGCCATGAGCTTTCCTTTCCTGCTCTCATCCTGGTTAGCCTTGCCGCTGCTTGTGGCGCGCATTCTCGCAAATGACGCGCACCACCCCGCGACGGCGGATAATCTTGCACTTGTCGCAGATCTTCTTCACTGATGCTCTGACCTTCATGGAACCCTTGCCCCGTTTCACGCCCGTGACAAAACCATCGGGCCGTTCTCGGTGATTGCCACCGAGTGCTCAAAATGGGCGGAGAGGCTACCATCTTTGGTAACCGCAGTCCACTCATCCTCCTCGATTACAACGTCGGGGCCGCCTTGGTTCACCATGGGCTCGACAGCGAGAACCATCCCCGGAATCAGTCGGGGTCCCTTTCCGGCTTCGCCATAGTTTGGAACCTGGGGCGGCTCGTGCATGTGCCGCCCTATACCATGCCCCGCGAACTGCCGTACGACGGAAAAACCACATGCCTCGACGTGACTCTGAACTGCCCAACTCACGTCCCCCAGGCGACGCCCGGAAATGCATTGCGCCAAGGCCTTGTCCAGCGATTCCCGTGTCGCCTCGACCAAAGCGTGTGCCTCCAGCGAGACCGGACCTATCTCGAGTGTCCGCGCTGAGTCACCGCACCAACCGTCTTTGAAGGCGCCGAAGTCCAAGGAAAGGATGTCGCCGTGCTTGAGCACCACGTCCTTGCGTGGGATGCCGTGCACGATCGCATTGTTCACCGAGGCACACAGGACCGCGGGATAGCCCCGGTACCCGAGGAACGCCGGTTCGGCTCTCAGGTGCTTCAGGTGTCTGGCCGCGAGCTGATCGAGTTCCCACGTGCTCACGCCCGGCGCGGCGGCCGCGGCCAGAACGTTCAGCACCTCAGCGACCACGAGGTTCGCCTCGCGCAGCTTGGCGATCTGGGCCGCTGACTTGAGCTGAATCCCTTTCACGTCTGCGGGCTCCCCACGCGATTCGTGGACGTCCCGCGAGCCCAGCGAGCGCTGGGTGCGCGAACTGTGGTCATGCGAGTGAGTCCTGACAAGCCGCAAGCTTAGCCGCCTACCGGGGCCGTCACGCGTCCGCCCCTTCCGCGGATACGCGGTCCCTTGGGTCCGGTGAAGCCCTCGTAGTTGCGCGTGATGAGGTGGGACTCGATCTGCTGCACAGTGTCTAGAGCTACACCAACGACAATCATGAGGCCTGTGCCGCCGAAGTAGAACGGAACCCCCATGTTGGTGGTCAGCAGCGTGGGCAACACGCAGATGGCAGACACGTAGAGTGCGCCGCCCGCCGTGATGCGTGTCAGGACTTTGTCGATGTAGGCAGCCGTAGCTTTGCCCGGACGGATGCCAGGAACGAACCCACCGTACTTGCGCATGTTGTCGGCCACGTCCACGGGATTGAAAGTGACCGCCGTGTAGAAGTAGCAGAAGAATACGATCAGACCGACGTACAGCACGTTGTAGCGCCAATCTCCGGGGTGCAACGCGTCGGAGAACGCCTTGGCAAAGGGATTGTCCCAAAACGAAGCGACCTGCTGTGGGAACATCAAGATCGACGAAGCGAAGATGGGCGGGATCACGCCCGAGGTGTTGACCTTGAGCGGCAAGTGGGTGGATTGTCCGCCAAACATCTTCCGTCCGACCACCCGTTTGGCGTATTGGACCGGAATGCGGCGTTGGCCGCGCTCAAAGAAGATGATGATCGCCACCACCACCACCACGATCAACGCCATCAAGGCCAGGGAGAACGCGGTGATGTTGCCGTCCTTGGCGCGCAGCCAAAGACGAGCCAGGGCGTCTGGGATATCGGTCACGATGCCGGCGAAGATGATGAGTGAAATGCCATTACCGATGCCGCGCTCGGTGATTTGTTCGCCCAGCCACATGATGAAAGCCGTGCCCGTGGTGAGCGACAACATGGTGAGGAGGTAGAAGTGCCAGTTGGGATCGGGAACCACCTCGCCCAAATGGCCGTAGGCGGAGTTGTTCGAAACCAGCCAGCGCGCAATGAAGAAGGACTGGATGAACGACAGAATGATGCAGCCGTAGCGGGTGTACTGGTTGATTTTCCGCCGCCCCATCTCGCCCTCTTTCTGAATTTGCTCGAGCTTGGGAATGACCACAGTCAGGAGCTGCAGAATGATCGACGAGCTGACGTAGGGCATGATGCCCAAGGCGAAGATCGACATCTTCTCCAAGGCGCCGCCCGAAAACATATTGAATAGGCCCAAGAAGCTGCCCGAAGACTGGTTGACGATCTTGGCCATGACGCTCGCGTTCACGCCCGGGGTGGTCACCACGACACCGATGCGGTGAATCGCGAGCAGCGCGATCGTGTAGAAGATGCGCCTCCGCAGCTCGGGGATCTTCCCCATATTTTGGAAGCCAGAGGCCATTTAGTTCCCCCTAGAAGACGACATTAATCCGTTTCTGACCTACGCTTCTAGCCTTGAACGACTTCGGCGCGTCCGCCTTTCTTCTCGATCTTGTCCTTCGCGCTGGCCGAGAACGCGTTGGCCTTCACCACGAACTTCTTGCTCAACTCTCCCGAGCCCAGCACCTTGACCCAACGGCAGCGCCGCGGGACCAGACCCACACCGTGCAGCTCCCTAAGCGTGACCGTGCCCGCTTCGAATCGCTCCTCGATGTCATGGAGATTCACCGCGAAGGTCTCGGCTGCGAAGATGTTCTTGAAGCCCCTCTTGGGCAGCCGGCGCTGCATGGGCATCTGACCGCCCTCGAAACCGAGTCGCGCGCCATGATGACCGGTGCGGGCCTTCTGACCCTTGACGCCCTTGCCTGACTGTTCGCCGGTCCCCGAGCCTGGCCCGCGGCCGATGCGTTTGCGGTTCCGGGTGGCGCCGCGCGGTCCCTTCAAGTTGTGTAACGTGGTCCCCATTGTCCAGGTTCCTTTCGGCTCGCGCTTGCGGTCTACTCCGCAACCTCGACCTTCACCAGGTGGGCGACGGAACGGATCATCCCGCGCACGGCAGGATTGTCTGGCAAGACAGCGCTGCGCCCCATCTTGCGCAAGCCCAGTTGCCAGATGGTTAGTTTCTGCGGCTCGGGGCGGTTGATGCCGCTCCGGATCAAGGTGACTCTCAGCTTCTTGGCCATGGTCTAACTCGCTGCCGTAATATCTTCCAACCGCATGCCCCGCAGGGTCGCAATGCTGCTGGCGCTGCTCAGCCTCTTGAGAGCATCGATGGTGGCGTGGATGACGTTGTGGGGATTCGAGGTTCCGATGCACTTGGTCAGGATATCCTGCACCCCCGCAACCTCGAGCACCGGTCGAACCGCGCCTCCCGCAATCACGCCCGTACCTGGGCTGGCGGGTCGCAAGAGAACGGTGCCCGCACCGAACGTCCCTTTAACTTCGTGGGGGATTGTCGTGCCTGCCAGAGGAATCTTGAACAGGTTCTTCTTGGCCTGTTCGGTACCTTTGCGAATCGCTTCGGGAACTTCATTGGCCTTGCCCAAGCCCGCACCCACGTACCCGCGTTGGTCGCCGACGACCACCAGCGCAGAGAACGAGAACCGCCGGCCGCCTTTGACGACCTTGGCGACGCGGTTGATGAAGACGACGCTGTCGACCAGCTCGCCAACTTCTTCGTAGTTAATCGCCATTCTTGCTCCTAGTCACTCTGGCCCTAGAACTTCAACCCCGCCCCGCGCGCGCCGGCAGCGATCGACGAGACGCGACCGTGGTAACGATAGCCAGCTCGATCGAAGACAACCTGCTTGATGCCCTTCTCCAGACACTTCTTTGCCACCCAGGACCCCACCAGCTTGGCCCGATCCTTTTTCTTGCCTTTGGGCGGCTCGGCCGGCGGATTCTTCTTGGCCACCAGGTCGGACGCGGCCACCAAGGTCTTGCCCGCCAAGTCGTCCACCACCTGGGCGTAGATATGCTTGGCGCTACGGTAGACCACCAGGCGAGGCCGTTCCGGCGTACCCGAAATCCGCTTGCGCAGCGAGCGCTGCCGGCGCGTGCGACTTTCGATTTTGCTCTTGCGTGCCATGAGTCCTCTTCTTCGATGGTCCCTTGAACCTCGCCGTTGGGGCTAGCCCCCGCCGGCCGCGGCGCCCGTTGCGGCAGCCTTGCCAACCTTCTTCTTGATGATTTCTTCCAAGTACTTGATGCCCTTGCCTTTGTACGGCTCGGGAGGCCGCAGTTCGCGCATCTTGGCCGCAATCTCGCCCACGAGGTCCTTGTCGGCTGAGGTCAGGGTGAGGCGGTTCTTCTCCACCTTGGCGCTGACGATCTTGGGCAGCTTGAAGACGATCGGATGCGCGTAGCCCAGCGCGAACGTCACCGTGTCGCCCGCCACCTCGGCGCGATAGCCGACGCCATTGATCTCAAGCTCGCGCGTCCAGCCCTCAGTCACGCCTTTGACCATGTTGGCGAGGTGCGCGCGGACCAGGCCGTGGCACGCCCGGTTCTCGCGCGAATCATCCGCCCGAGACACAACAAGCTTGTCGCCTTCCAGCTTGATGCTGATGCCCTGAGGGAGAGTCTTGGCCAATTCACCTTTCGGCCCCTTGACCAAGAATTGGCCAGGTTTTTGGCTGAGCGTCACGCCCTTGGGGAGCGGAAGGGGTTTGCGACCGATGCGCGACATCTACCAGACCTCACAAAGCAATTCGCCTCCGACCCCGGCCTTGCGGGCCGCCCGATCGGTCATGAGGCCGTGGGAAGTGGACAGGATGGCGACACCCAGCCCGGATCGAATCTTGGGAATCCGATCGCATCCGACGTACACGCGCTGCCCTGGACGCGAGCGCCGGCGCAAGCCCGTGATGGCGTTGGTCCCCGGCTGGGGCCAGCGCAAGCGAACCACAATCTCGGCCTGCCCGTCGAAGTTGTCGTGGACATCAAAGCCGGCAATGTAGCCCTCGTCCTTGAGCAGCTCGGCCAGGCGCACCTTGAGACGCGACGAGGGAGACGTCACGTCTCCTTGTCGCGCCAGGATGGCGTTACGAATCCGGGTAAGAAAATCAGCAATGGGATCGGTCATGGGCACCTACCAGCTCGACTTGACAACACCGGGGACGTCGCCGCGCAGGGCGAGCAGCCGGAAACAAATGCGACACAGCTCGAATTTGCGAATGAAGGCGCGCGAACGGCCGCACTGCTTGCAGCGATTCCGGTGCCGGACGTGAAATTTTGGGGTGGGGGGGAACATGTCGACGGTCTTCGCCATTTTTTCGCTAGCTCCTAAACGGCATCCCGAGGTGGCGCAGCAAGGCCCGGCCTTGCTCGTCCGTACGCGCCGTGGTGGTGATCGTGATGTTCATACCCTTGGACTTCTCCACGCGCTCGAAGCTCGCCTCGGGAAAGATGTTCCCCTCACGAACCCCGAGCGTGTAGTTGCCACGGCCGTCGAACCCCTTGGGCGAAACGCCCTTGAAGTCGCGCACGCGTGGGAGCGCAAAGCTGACCAGGCGATCCAGAAACTCATACATGCTATCGCGCCGCAGGGTCACCATGGCCCCGACCTTCTGGTTGCCCTTGAGCTTGAAAGCCGCGATGGCCTTCTTGGACTTGGTGACGACCGGTTTCTGGCCGGTGATGAGCGCCAAGTCCTCGACGCCCGAGTCCAGGATCTTGGGGTTGGTGATGGCCTCGCCCAGACCCATGTTCACTATGATCTTGACCATGCGGGGGGCTTGCATAACGTTGGCCAGGCCCAGCTCGGCCATCAGACGCGTCCGCAGCTCGGTCTCGAAAAGCTTGCGCAGACGTGACGGTTGACTGCGTTTGAGGCGCTCGGCGGCAAGCTCACCCTTGGCAGCTCCGCCGGGCCCGCCCTTGCCTGGCTTCCCCTTGCCTGCCGCGCGGGCAGCCTTCTTGGCTGCGGCTTCCGCTTGTTGCTCGGGGGTCAGCACGGGTTTGCCACCCTTGGGTGGCTTCTCCGCTTCGGCTTTGTCGGGTTTGTCGTTCTGCTCAGCCATCGGTTTCTTCCTTCTGCCCCTGGCGCCTATGCCGATTCAATCACCGACCCACATTTGACGCACACGCGCCGCTTCTTCTGTCCCTCTTTGAAATCGGCCCGGCAACGCCGGCCTGCGCCACACTTCCCGCACCAGAGCGCCAGATTCGAGGCCTCCAGCGAGCCCTCCTTTTCCAGTATGCCGCCGCGCGGGTTGCGCTGGGTGGGCTTGGTGTGGCGCTTGATCATGTTGATCCGCTCGACCATTACGCGGCCCTTGCCGGAAAGGATGCGCAAGACGCGACCGCGTTTGCCCTTCTCCTTGCCGGCAATCACGACCACGTTGTCGCCCTTGCGAACGTGCATCACAGCACCTCCGGCGCCAAAGAGATAATCTTCATGAATCGCTTCGCACGCAGCTCACGGGCCACCGGCCCGAAAATACGGGTTCCCACTGGCTCGTTGTCCTTGTCAACCAGGACCGCCGAGTTGGCGTCGAAGCGGATGTACGAGCCATCCTGGCGCGACACCTCCTTCTTCGTACGCACGATGACTGCCCGGGCGATTTCGCCCTTCTTCACCTTGGCGTTCGGAATGGCTTCCTTGATTGCCACGATGATCACGTCACCCAAGGAAGCGTATTTGCGTCTGGTGCCACCCAACACTCGGATGCACATGATCTTCTTGGCGCCCGAGTTGTCGGCCACATCGAGGGTTGTCGTCGTCTGGACCATGATCTGAACCTGTCGTCCGTTTCTTGACTGCCGGCCGGGTTACATTTCCTGGGCTCGATCCAGGAGCCGTTCCACCCGCCAGCGTTTCTGGCGCGAAAGCGGACGTGACTCTACGATCAGGACGCGATCGCCCAGCCGGTATTCGTTATTCTCGTCGTGCGCCTTGTATTTCGCGCGCTTAGTCATGTACTTGCCGTACTTGGCGTGAGCCATCCGGCGCTCAACCGTCACTACGCGCGTCTTGTTCATCTTGTCGCTGGTCACGACACCGATTAGCTTTCGTTTCCGCGATTGGGTCCGCGAGCTTGCGGCCACTTGGTCGCTCTTGGCAGAATTGGATTCTTGGTTGCCCACGGCCTATTTCTCCTTCGCGGGGGTAGCCGGCGCAGCCGATTGGCGTTGCCGCTCGGCCAGCACCGTGTGCACCCGTGCGATGTCCCGCCGGGTGTGGCGCACCAGCATCGTGTTTTCGAGCTGGTTCGTGTTCTTCTTCAACCGATACTGGAGAAGATCCTCTTCCAACTTCCTGAGCGTGCGGGCCAGCTCAGCCGGCTCGTTTCCGCGCAGGTCCTTCGCCTGGATCTTGCCCTTCATAGCGCGTGCTCCCGTCCGATGACCCGCGTACGTACCGCCAGCTTATGCTCGGCCAGGTGAAAGGCCTGCTTGGCCAGTTCTTCGGTGACGCCCTCGAGCTCGTACATCACCCGACCGGGCCGAATCACAGCCACCCACTCCTCCGGCGTGCCCTTGCCCTTGCCCATGCGGGTTTCAGCCGGTTTCTTGGAGATAGGTTTGTCTGGGAAGATGCGCACGTAGAGCTTTCCACCCCGCTTCACGTGACGCGAGATCGCGGTGCGAGCCGCCTCGATCTGGCGCGCAGTCACGAAGCCGCATGTGAGTGCCTGCAGGCCATATTCGCCGAAAGAGACGAAGGCGCCGCCTTTTGAAACGCCGCGCATCTTGCCCTTCTGCTGCTTGCGCCACTTAACTCGATCAGGTGCCAGCATGATTTCCTCTCGTTGCGCCTAGGCCAGACGAACCGACCGTTGCGGCAGGACCTCGCCCTTGAAGATCCAACACTTCACTCCGATGGCGCCGTAAGTGGTGTGCGCCTCGGTGAAGCCGTACTCGATGTCCGCGCGCAGGGTGTGCAAGGGCACGCGGCCTTCGTGATACCACTCGTAGCGCGCCATTTCGGCCCCGCCCAGGCGGCCCGAACACGCCAGGCGGATCCCCTTGGCGCCGAACTTCATGGCGGTCTGCACCGCCTTCTTCATGGCGCGGCGGAAGGCCACGCGACGTTCGAGCTGGGTCGCCACGTTTTCCGCCACCAGTTGCGCGTTGGTCTCGGCCTTGCGAACTTCCTGGATGTTGAGGAACACCTCGTTGGAGGTCAGCGCCTGGACTTCCTTCTTCAACGTCTCGACGCCGGCGCCGCGCTTGCCAATGACGATGCCCGGCCGCGCTGTGTAGATGTTGATCTTCACCTTGTTGGCGGCGCGCTCGACCTCCACCGAGGCCACCCCGGCATGGCCCAGCTTCTCCTTCACGAACTTCTTGAGGCGGATGTCTTCATGCAGCCACTTCGCGAAGTTTTTCTCCGAATACCACTGTGAGCTCCAGCCGCGGACGACGCCGAGACGAAAACCTACCGGATGTGTCTTCTGACCCATTGCGATTACTCCTGCGCCACGTCGACCACGATGGTCACGTGGGAGGTTCGGCGGTTGATCCGGTTGGCGCGCCCCATGGACCGCGCCAGCCAGCGTTTTTCGGTCGGCCCCGGGTCGATGTTCACCTTGGTCACCACCAGCGCATCGGCATCGGCCTTGTCGTTGGTGGTCGCGTTGGCGACCGCGGAGCTCAGAACCTTTGACAGCATCCGGGCGGCCTTGCGCGGCTGAAGGTTGAGAATAGACAACGCCTCGGCTACCTGTAGCCCGCGGATCATGTCAGCCACCATGCGCACCTTGCGCGGCGACTGCCGAAACCGTCTCAACACTGCGTGTGCCATGTTCGTCTCTCTTCCTACTTCTTTTCAGCCGCGGGCGCCGCGGGCGCCGCCGTACCCGGAGCCGAGCCCGGCGCACCCGGGGCCGCGGGCGCTCCCGGTGCCGCCGCTCCAGCGGCCGCCTTGCGATCCCCAGAGTGGGTTTGGAAGATACGCGTCGGCGCGAATTCACCGAGCTTGTGCCCAACCATGTTCTCGGTCACGAACACGGGCAGGAACTTGCGCCCGTTGTGCACCGCAAAGGTCAACCCGACCATGTCGGGAATGATGGTGGAGCGACGCGACCACGTCTTGATAACCTTCTTGGCCTTCTGCCGCTGCATATCGGTCACCTTGGTCATCAGGTGACGATCCACGAACGCGCCCTTCTTGACTGAGCGGGCCATAGCTACGCCTTCTTTCCCCGGCGTTTGATGATCATGCGATCTGTCCTCTTGTTTTGGCGGGTCTTGAGCCCCTTGCTGAGCTGACCCCAGGGCGAACAGGGATGGCGGCCACCAGATGACCGGCCTTCGCCACCGCCCATCGGGTGATCGACGGGATTCATGGTGACGCCACGATTGTGGGGACGCCGACCGAGCCAGCGGGTTCGACCGGCCTTGCCGTTGTGTACGCTGCTGTGCTCGACGTTGCCCAGTTGCCCGACCGTGGCCCGACAATCAAGGTGAACCAAGCGGACCTCGCCCGAGGGCAACCGCACCTGAGCCCACTGTCCCTCCTTGGCCATGAGCTGGGCCCCGCTGCCGGCAGAGCGAACCATCTGCGCACGGCCCGCGACCTTCAGTTCCACATTGTGAATGGTCGTGCCGAGCGGGATGTTACGCAGCGGCAAAGCGTTTCCGGACTTGATGTCGGCGCTCGCCGAAGAAATCACCGTGTCCCCTACCGCAAGCCCGACCGGCCAGAGGATGTATCGTTTCTCACCGTCCGCGTAATGCAGAAGGGCGATGCGCGCGCTGCGGTTGGGGTCGTATTCGATGCTGGCCACTTTGGCGGGCACACCGATCTTGTCGCGGCGAAAATCAATCACACGAAAGCGACGCTTGTGGCCGCTGCCCCGGAAGCGCGAAGTCACGCGTCCGAAATGGTTGCGGCCACCGGTCGACGGCTTGGCCTCGGTGAGAGCCTTGAGCGGCTGATTGCCCTGCGTGAGATCGGAGAAATCCGGCGCGATCCTGCCGCGCACACCGGGCGTCGTCGGGTTGATAGTACGAAGACCCATGACCTAGACTCCCTCGAAGAAATCGATCTTCTGGCCAGCCGCCAGCGTGATCAACGCGCGCTTCCAATTGGAGCGCCGGCCGATGTGGCGGCCGACCCGCCTCTGCTTGCCCCGCACAATCGCTGTGCGCACCTTGAGGACATTGACGTTCCACAACTTCTCGACTGCGTGTTTGATCTCGATCTTGTTGGCATCACGCGCCACTTCGAGCAGAAGCTGGGGCTGGACCTGCTCGGGATCGACTTCCTCCTCAGGCCGACCGCCGGTCTCCTTGAGCAAGGAGCCCTTCTCGGTGAGGAGCGGGCGCTTGATGATCTTTTCAGGGGAGCGCATGACTTGCCTTTCTTAAGCCGTGGCCTCACCGCCGGAACCTACGATGCGCGCTTCGACCGCCTTGACGACGTCCTTGGCGATGACCAGGCCCGGATGCATGAGGATGTCGTAGACGTTGAGCCCCTCGGGCGGCAGGCAGGTGAAGGCGGCCAGGTTGCGCACCGACTTGACCAAGTTGCCATTGTCTTTCCCGTCGACCACCACCGCTGAGTCAACGCCCAGAGCCTTGAGAACGGCTGCCATGCGCTTGGTCTGGGGTGTCTCCATGACCAGCCTCTCGACGATGACCAGCTTCTTCTCTTGCGCGCGCAGGGATAGGGCCGAGGCCAGCGCCGCCTTCTTGACCTTGCGGGGCAGAGTGTATTCGTAGTCACGCGGGTGAGGTCCGAAGACCTTTCCGCCGCCCACGAAATTCGGTGAGCGCGTCGAACCTTGGCGCGCGTTGCCGGTGCCCTTCTGACGATAGGGCTTGCGGCCGCCACCGCGCACGAATTCGCGTGTGCGAGTCGCGTGCGTACCCGCCCGTCGCGCGGCCTGTTGCGCCTTGACGGTTTCCCAAAGCAGATGCTCGCGTACCTTGCAGCCAAACACTTCGTCGGCCAGTTCGATTTGGCCAACCTTCTGGCCTTCCATATTGACGACGTCGATCTGCATGGCCTTCCTCAGGTCTTGATCTCGACATCCACGCCAGCCGACAGATCGAGCTTCATGAGCGCATCCAGCGTCTGCTGCGTGGGGTCAAGGATGTCAAGCAGCCGCTTGTGGGTGCGGATCTCGAACTGCTCGCGCGACTTCTTGTCAACGTGGGGCGAACGCAGCACGCAGTACTTGTTGATCTTCGTCGGCAGCGGGATGGGCCCTGCGACCTTCGCTCCGGTCCGCTTGGCAGTGTCTACAATCTCGCCCGCCGACTGGTCGAGCAGGCGATGATCGTAAGCTTTGAGCCGAATCCTGATTTTGGGTGTCACGTTGCGCCCCCTTGTGATGTCCTTTGGGAAACTCCGCCCGGTCTACCTACTCAAGGATCTTGGTCACGACACCGGAACCCACCGTCTTGCCACCTTCCCGAATTGCGAAACGTAGCTTTTCCTCACACGCAATCGGCGTGATCAGGTTGATCTCCATGTTCACGTTGTCCCCAGGCATCACCATCTCCATCCCCTCCGGCAACTTCACCTCACCGGTTACGTCCGTCGTCCTAAAGTAGAACTGCGGCCGATAGCCCTTGAAAAATGGCGTGTGCCGCCCCCCCTCCTCCTTCTTCAATACGTACACCTCCGCCCGGAAATTCTTGTGCGGCGTGATCGACCCAGGCTTCGCCAGCACCTGCCCCCGCTCCACGTCCTCCCGCTTCGTCCCTCGCAACAACGCCCCAATGTTGTCCCCTGCCCGCCCCTCATCCAATAGCTTCCGGAACATCTCTACCCCTGTCACTACCGTCTTCTGCGTGTCCTTGAATCCCACGATCTCCACTTCCTCCCCCACCTTTACGATCCCACGCTCCACCCGCCCCGTCACCACCGTCCCGCGACCCGAAATCGTGAACACGTCCTCCACTGGCATCAGGAACGGCTTGTCTGTCTCCCGCTTCGGCTCCGGTATGAAGCTGTCCAGCGCCTCCATCAGCTTCCAAATCGACCCCTCCCCCATGTCCGACTGCTCCCCTTCCAACGCCTTCAGCGCGCTCCCACGCACAATCGGCGTCGTGTCCCCGGGGAACTCGTACTTCGACAGAAGTTCGCGCAGTTCCAACTCCACCAGGTCCAACAGCTCCGCGTCTTCCTTCGCAACCATGTCCACCTTGTTCAGGTACACCACGATCGACGGTACCCCCACTTGACGCGCCAGTAGAATGTGCTCCCGCGTCTGCGGCATCGGTCCGTCCGGCGCCGATACCACCAGCACCGCCCCGTCCATCTGCGCTGCTCCAGTGATCATGTTCTTGATGTAGTCCGCGTGCCCAGGACAATCTACGTGCGCGTAGTGCCGCTTCTCCGTCGCGTACTCCACGTGCGCGATCGCGATCGTGATCCCGCGCTCCCGCTCTTCCGGCGCCTTGTCGATCTGATCGTACGCCGTGAACTTCGCCAGGTTCTTCTTTGCCAGCGCCTTCGTGATCGCGGCCGTCAGCGTGGTCTTTCCATGGTCCACGTGCCCGATCGTCCCAACGTTCAGGTGCGGCTTGTTTCGTATGAATTTCTCTTTGGCCATAGATTCCTCCTACCGACGAGACTCTTCAAGAACCCCGGGCTCGCATGGACAGCGCCTCCCGCACCGGGAGAGGCACGGGCGCATAGCGCAGAAACTGCATGGTGAATGTGGCTCGTCCCTGCGTCAACGAACGAACATCTGTTGAATAGCCGAACATTGTGTGCAGTGGCACCTCGGCGGAAATCTCTTGCACTCCGCCGCGGGCGTCCATCCCTAGCACACGACCCCGCCGGGCGGAAAGATTTCCGAGCACCCCACCCACAAATTCGTCTGGGGCCAGAACGTCGAGCCGCATAATGGGCTCCAACAGGACCGGACTAGCGCGTCGCGCTGCGTCCGATGCGGCCTGCGCGGCCGCAATCTGAAAAGCCATCTCGTTGGAATCGAGAGGGTGGTGCTTGCCGTCGAGCAGGGTGACCCGGACGTCGGCTAGACCATAGCCGCCGAGAACACCCCGCTCGAGCGCGGTTCGCGCGCCCCTTTCAACCGCGCCAACGAAATCGCGCGGCACCGCGCCGGCCGAAGCCTGGTTCACGAACAGGATCCCGCGACCGCCAGACCAGGGCTCAACCCTCAGCTTCACTTGTGCGAACAATCCCCGCCCACCCACTTGGTGAATACATGCTCCCTCGGCCTCCCCCCTCTGGGTAATCATCTCGCGGTACGCGACCTGAGGACGCCCCACTTTAGTCTGCACCCCGAATTCGCGTGCCAACCGGTCGACGATGATCTCGAGATGAAGCTCCCCCATGCCTGAGATGACCGTCTGACCCGTCTCGGCCTCCGTGCGCACGGAGAAGGTCGGATCTTCGACCGCCAGCTGCGACAACGCCTGCACCAGCTGTTGCTGCTGGGCCTCGGAGCGAGCCTCGATAGCGACCGAGCAGGTCGGACGCGGAAAATCGATCAATTCCAGCACGATGGGCGCCCGACCATCGCACAGCGTGTCCCCCGTGGAAGTCACGCGCAGGCCCACAGCCGCGGCGATGTTTCCACACGACACGTGGCGGATCTCTTCGCGGCGATTGGCGTGCATACGCAGCAGCCGGCCCACCCGCTCGCGCTTCCCCTTGGTGGCGTTGAACACCGTGGCGCCCGCCTCCACCTGGCCCGAGTACACCCGAAAGTAGGTCAACGGACCCGTCACCACGTCGCCCATGATCTTGAACGCCAGCGCCGAGAAAGGCTCATCATCCGAGGCGGAACGCAAACACGGCACCCCGTCGAGCGCGTGGCCGGCCACCGGGGGCATGTCGGCCGGAGACGGCAGGTAGTCAACCACCGCGTCAAGAAGGGGCTGAACACCCTTGTTCTTGAAAGCAGCGCCTAGCAAGACCGGCACAGCCTTGCCCGCAATAGTCGCGCGGCGAAGGGCGGCCCGAATCCGGGCAGCCGAGATCTCAACCCCGTCCACGTAGAGGGCGAAAATGGCGTCGTCGACCTCGCCCAAAGCCTCAATCATCGCCACCCGCGCATCCTTGGCTGGCTTGACCAGCGAGGCGGGGATCTCGCGATCCAGGTAGGCCGCGCCCGTGGTGTCACCGACCCATTCGAGGGCCCGCATGCTGGCCAGATCGATCACGCCGGAAAAGGAATCCTCCAGGCCCAGGGGAATCTGGGTCACCACCGGATGGGCCTTGATCCGGGCGCGCATCTGTTCCACGCAGCGGCCCGGATCCGCCCCACGGCGGTCGCATTTGTTGATAAAGGCAATGCGCGGGACCCGGTACTTGTCGGCCTGGCGCCACACCGTCTCCGACTGGGCCTCCACCCCGCCCACGGCGCAGAAAACCGCCACGGCGCCGTCGAGGACCCGCAAGCAACGCTCGACCTCGACGGTGAAATCCACGTGACCAGGGGTATCGATGATGTTGACCCGGTGTTCCCGCCAGAAGCAGGTTGTGGCGGCAGCGGTAATGCTGATGCCGCGCTCCTGTTCCTGCTCCATCCAATCCATGACCGCGGTGCCTTCGTGGACTTCGCCCATGGTCTGCGACACACCGGTGTAGAACAGGATTCGCTCGGTGGTCGTAGTTTTCCCCGCATCGATATGCGCCATGATCCCGATATTCCGGGTCTGAGTGATGGGGACTTGCCGAACCACGAGTGAACTTGAGCCTCCGCGCGCATGCGGATCGTTCGGCAGGCTATCTGGCCCCCGAGCGACCACAAGGTCCGCTGGTGAAAGGGTCGAACGGTCGAGAACTGGTCCGGACTGACTCGGCCGGCTGGAAGGATGCCCCGAAGCCCACGCTTCGGCCCACCCCTTCAACCCCCTACGAGCCCGAATCTTCTCTCCCTTATTTCCAAGCTAGCGAATTGTTGTTCTGACTCCTCGTCTGGCCTTCGCCCTACCAACGGTAGTGCGCAAACGCCTTGTTTGCTTCAGCCATCTTGTGCGTGTCCTCACGCTTCTTGACGGCAGCGCCCTTGTTGGCCGATGCGTCCAACAGCTCCGCGGCCAGTTTTTCCCGCATGGTCCGACCATCGGATCGCTCCCGCGCGGAGTGGATGAGCCAGCGCATTCCCAGCGCCAACGCCCGATCCGGGCGCACGTCCACTGGAACCTGGTAGGTCGCGCCGCCCACGCGGCGAGACTTCACCTCGATCTTGGGCTGCACGTTGGCCATCGCCTTGTCCCACACCTTGACCGGATCGTCACCCGCCTTCTCAGCCACCAGATCAAACGCCCCATACACGATCCCCTCGGCGACAGATTTCTTGCCCGAATTCATCACGGTGTTGACGAACTTCGTAATACGGCGACGCATGTCTGCCGGCTGATCCGTAAACTTCGGATCCGGCAGCAGCTTTCGTTTGGGAACTTCACCTTTGCGTGGCATTTGTGGACGACCCCGATTGCGACCCTACTTAGGTCGTTTGGCTCCATACTTCGAGCGGCCCTGGCGGCGGTTGGTGACCCCAGAGGTGTCCAGGCTGCCGCGAATGATGTGATAGCGAACGCCGGGCAGGTCTTTGACGCGCCCGCCGCGAATGAGGACCACCGAGTGCTCTTGCAAATTGTGTCCCTCACCCGGGATGTAGGTCGTCACCTCCATCCCGTTGGTGAGCCGGACGCGGGCGACCTTCCGCAGCGCCGAATTCGGCTTCTTGGGAGTCGTGGTGTAGACGCGAACGCAAACCCCCCGTCGTTGCGGACAGCCCTTGAGGGCAGGCGAGTCTGTCTTCCGCCGCATGACATCGCGGCCGTTCCTGACAAGCTGACTAATGGTGGGCATATTTGATTCGTCTCTCGAGAAAGCCAGACCGCGCTCACGCGGGCAGCGGTCCTACCCGGCAGCCCCGGGCCCAAGGAGGGGTGCATTATAGGAATCGAGATCGCAAAGTCAACGACGACCGTACGCTTTTTTCACAACCTATCGCTCGGTCGGCTTGCCGCGATCAGACGCACCTTCCGCGCGAATGAGCCCTTGACCGGCCCCGCGCCGATCGACCACGGCGTCTGCCCACACCAGGCCCACAGATTCGTGCCAACACCGCGGCCCCGGCCCCGGAACCGTGGCCGGTCCCGGCCCTCCGGCCCCGGCCTCCGGCTCCGCAGCCGTCAACCCGGCCGCTCAACCAGCTACGAATCTACGAGAGGCGGTACTTGCCGCCACTATTCGCCCACACCGGCAGCCGGAGGCGGACTGGGAGGAGCCTCCGGGGAACCCGCCGGGGCTTCAGCGGCTGCCGGCTCTTCGATCTTCAGTGTGAGCCGCTTGTAGGCGCCGAGGCCCGTGCCGGCCGGGATGAGGCGGCCCATGATGACATTTTCCTTGAGCCCGCGCAGGTAGTCGACCTTGCCGCACACCGCCGCCTCAGTGAGCACCTTGGTAGTTTCTTGGAACGACGACGCGGAGATGAAGCTCTCGGTGGAGAGCGACGCCTTGGTAATGCCGAGCAGGAGCGGCTCGCCCTGGGCGGGCCGCCCGTTCCGTGCCGACACGCGATCGTTTTCCTCCTCGAAGATGTATTTCTCCACGTGCTCGTCAACCAGGAAGCTGGTGTCACCCACGTCAATCACGCGCACCCGACGGAGCATCTGCCGCACGATAGTTTCAATGTGCTTGTCATTGATCTTGACGCCCTGAAGCCGGTACACCTCCTGCACCTCGTCCACCAGATACTTGGCCAGCGCTTTCTCGCCCAGTACGCGTAGGATGTCGTGCGGGTTGGCTGCCCCATCCATGAGCGGCTCGCCCGCGTGGATGGGATCGCCCTCACGCACCGACAGGTGCTTGCTCTTGGAAATGAGGTACTCCTTGGCCTCACCCTTGTCGGGCGTGACGACCACCTTGCGCTTGCCCTTGGTGTCCTTGCCGAAACCGACCACGCCGTCGATCTCGGAAATCACCGCATGCTCCTTGGGCTTGCGTGACTCGAACAGCTCCGCCACCCGCGGCAGACCGCCCGTGATGTCCTTGGTCTTGGTGGTCTCGCGCGGGATACGGGCCACGATGTCGCCCGCATCCACCCGATCGCCCTCGGCCACAGCGATGGTTGCGCCCACCGGCAGGAAGTAGCGCGCCTCGTTTTCCGAATTGGGAATGCGCAAGGTCTTGCCGGCCTCATCCTTGAGTGAGATGCGCGGCCGCAGGTCAGCGTCCTTGGACTCGCTAACACTCTTGCGCGACAGGCCGGTCACCTCGTCGATGTGCTCGGCCATGGTGACGCCTTCGATGACGTCGCCGAATTTCACCACACCGGCCACTTCGGTGAGGATGGGCACCGAGAACGGATCCCATTCCGAGAGGAGCTCTCCCTGCTTGACGCGGGCCCCGTCGGCAAAGTGCAGGCGGGCGCCATAGGTGAGCCCGTAGCGCTCACGCTCGCGGCCCGTCTCGTCCTGAATGACGATCTCGCCGTGGCGATTCATGACGATGTGGTGCTTCTCGCGCTTGGCCAGCTCCACATTTTCCAGCTTGACCACACCGTTGTAGCGCGCCTCCAGCTGTGATTGCTCGGTTCGCACCTGGCCGACACCGCCGATGTGGAAGGTGCGCATGGTGAGCTGGGTGCCCGGCTCGCCGATGGATTGGGCCGCGATAACACCCACCGCTTCGCCGATGTTGACCATGTGGCCCCGCGCCAGATCGCGTCCATAGCACAGGACGCAGATCCCCCGCCGCGTTTCGCAGGTCAGCACGGAGCGAATCTTCACGTGGTCGATACCGGCGTCCTCCACGATGCGCACTTTGTCTTCCGTGATCTCTTCGTTGACCTGCACCAGCACTTCACCCGTGTACGGGTCGAAGATGTCTTCGGCCGAAACGCGACCGAGAATACGGTCTCCGAGCTTCTCAATGATCTCGCCCCCCTCCACCAGAGGAGCGATCTCGATGCCCTCCAACGTGCCGCAGTCGTATTCGGCGATGATACAATCCTGCGCCACATCCACCAGACGGCGGGTCAGATAGCCTGAGTTTGCGGTCTTGAGCGCGGTATCGGCCAGGCCTTTGCGTGCGCCGTGAGTGGAGATGAAGTACTGCAGGACGGACAGGCCTTCACGAAAGTTTGTCGTGATCGGGGTCTCGATGATTTCGCCGGACGGCTTGGCCATCAGCCCGCGCATTCCGGCGAGCTGCCGAATCTGCTGGGCGGAGCCGCGTGCCCCGGAATCGGCCATGATGAAGATTGGGTTGAAGGAAGGCACCCGTTTCTTCTCGCCGGTTTCTTCGTTGGTCACGGTCTCGGCGCCGATCTCGCTCATCATCTCTTCGGCGATCTGCTCGGACACCTGCGCCCAGATGTCGACCACCTTGTTGTAGCGCTCGCCATCGGTAATGAGGCCCTCGGTGTACTGCTCCTCGATCTCCTGCACGTCCTTCTGAGCCTGTTCCAGCAGCTCAACCTTGCGCTTCGGAATGATGAGGTCGTCCACGCAGATAGAAATCCCCGCCTTGGTGGCATAGCCATAGCCCAGGTGGCGTAGACGATCAGCCAGCAGCACAGTCTCCTTCTGTCCGAAGGCACGGTAGCAGCCGTCGATGAGATCGCCCAGTTGCTTCTTGCCCATCACGCGATTGACCAGCTTGAAGGGTAGCTTTTTGGGAATGATTTCGTAGAGCAAGGCGCGCCCCACCGTGGTCAGGACCAACTCCCCACTGATGCGGACCTTGATGGCGGCCTGCAGGTCCAGCTCGCCGTGGTCATACGCCATGCGTACTTCTTCCACCGACGCGTAAACGCCGCGGACCGACGCCGCGCCCTTCCCTTCGCGGAACTCCCCGCGGGCAAATGTTCGCTCCCGGGTCATCCAGTACAGACCCAACACAATGTCCTGCGAGGGCAGGATGATCGGCCGCCCGTTGGCCGGGCTCAAGATGTTGTTGGTCGACATCATGAGCACGCGCGCTTCCATCTGGGCTTCCAGTGAAAGGGGCACGTGCACGGCCATCTGGTCGCCATCGAAGTCTGCGTTGAAAGCGGCGCACACGAGAGGGTGCAATTGAATGGCCTTGCCCTCGATGAGCAAGGGCTCAAAGGCCTGGATGCCCAAGCGGTGCAGCGTGGGGGCGCGGTTGAGCAGGATGGGATGCTCCTTGATGACTTCCTCCAGGATGTCCCACACCTCGGGACGCTCCCGTTCCACCAGCTTCTTGGCGCTCTTGATGGTGGTGACCAGGCCCCGTTCTTCCAATTTGTTGTAGATGAAGGGCTTGAACAGTTCGAGCGCCATCTTCTTGGGCAGCCCGCACTGGTGCAGCTTCAATTCCGGGCCAACCACGATGACCGAACGGCCAGAGTAGTCGACGCGTTTGCCCAGCAGGTTCTGCCGGAACCGGCCCTGCTTGCCCTTCAACATGTCGGAGAGCGACTTGAGCGGCCGTTTGTTGGGGCCCGTGATGGTCTTGCCGCGGCGTCCGTTGTCGAACAGGGCGTCGACCGCCTCCTGCAGCATCCGCTTCTCGTTGCGGATGATGATCTCGGGGGCGTTCAATTCCTGTAGCCGCTTGAGGCGGTTGTTGCGATTGATGACCCGGCGGTAAAGGTCGTTGAGATCGGAGGTGGCAAAACGGCCGCCGTCAAGTGGAACCAGGGGGCGCAGATCGGGAGGGATCACCGGGATCACCTCCAGCATCATCCACTCCGGATGATTGGCCGACTCGCGGAAGGCATCCACCACCTTGAGACGCTTGGCAATCTTCTTACGCTTGGCCTCCGAAGTCGCTTCCTTCATCTCCTGTCGCAGTTGCTCCGAGAGCTTGTGCACGTCGATGGCCTTGAGCAAATCGCGTACCGCTTCGGCGCCCATGCCCGCAACGAACCCTTCCTCGCCCACTTCTTCGACCAGTTTCAGGTAGCGCTCCTCGGTGAGCAGCTCGCCCCTCTGCAGTCCGCTCTGCTTCGGGTCCACGACGACGAACGCCTCCGAGTAGAGGACCTTCTCCAGGTCCTTGAGAGCGATGTCGAGCAGGTTGCCGATGCGCGAGGGCAGCGATTTCAGGAACCAGATGTGCGCTACCGGCGTGGCCAAGTTGATGTGGCCCAGCCGCTCGCGGCGGACCTTGGACTGGATGACCTCGACGCCGCATTTCTCGCACACCACCCCCCGGTGCTTCATCCGCTTGTACTTGCCGCAGTTGCATTCGTAGTCCTTCACCGGCCCAAAGATTTTCGCGCAAAACAGGCCGTCGCGTTCAGGCTTGAAGGTGCGGTAGTTGATGGTTTCTGGCTTCTTCACCTCGCCGTGCGACCACTCCCTGATCTTCTCTGGCGACGCCAGTGAGATCCGAATCGCGGAGAACGAGAGTGGATCCTTCGGCTTCTCGAAGAAGTTGAAAATATCCTTCATCGTCATAGTTCGCTACTCCCCTGCGCACAGGTCGTCATTGCATCTACTCCGAAGCGGCCGCGGCTGGCGGAGCGCCCACTCCCGCCTTGGCAGCCACTTCTCGGGCCATGAGTTCGATCGTCGATTCCTGCTTGCGAGGCGCGTTGGGGTCTTCGATCAACTCCACGTTCAAACACAACGACTGCAGCTCCTTGAGCAAAACGTTGAACGACTCGGGCAGGCCCGACTCGAGGGTTTGCTCTCCCTTGACGATGGCCTCATACATGCGGGTTCGACCGACCACGTCGTCGGATTTCACAGTCAAGAACTCCTGCAGGCCATAGGCCGCGCCATAGGCCTCCATAGCCCAGACTTCCATTTCCCCCAAGCGCTGCCCGCCGAACTGGGCCTTGCCCCCCAACGGCTGCTGGGTCACCAGCGAGTAAGGACCGATGGAGCGAGCATGAATCTTGTCGTCGACCAGGTGGTGAAGCTTGAGCATGTACATCACGCCCACCGTCACGTCATGCTCAAAGGCGTCGCCGGTCTTGCCGTCGAACAGAGTCGCTTGTCCCGTGGGCGGCAGTTCGGCCAACGCCAGGGCCGCGCGGATGTCGACCTCTTTGGCTCCATCGAACACGGGTGTGGCCAGGTGCACGCCCTGCCGCACGCCGCGGGCAAAGCGCCGCAAGCCCTCATCGTTGAGGCCATCGATGAGCTTCTGATGTGGTTCCTCGGTAAAGACCTTCTTCAGCTTGCTGCGCAGGGCCTCACCCTTCCACTCCTTTTCGAGCATCCCGTCGATCTGCCGGCCCAGTTGCAAGGCGGCCCAGCCGAGGTGGGTTTCGAGAATCTGACCCACGTTCATGCGCGACGGCACGCCCAGAGGGTTGAGCACGATGTCGACTGGTGTGCCGTCGACCATGTAGGGCATGTCCTCTTCAGGCAAGATGCGCGAAACCACACCCTTGTTGCCATGGCGGCCGGCCATCTTGTCACCCACCGACAGCTTGCGCTTGATGGCCACGTACACCTTGACCATCTTGATCACGCCGGGGGGCAGCTCGTCTCCCTTGGTGAGCTTCGAAATCTTGTCCCGGTAGAGATCATCGATGGCCTTTAGTTCCTGCTCAAGCTGGGCCGCTAGTTGTTCAACCCGGTTGTCGCCCTTGCCCCCTTCGATTTGGATCTCCGGCCAGTGGCGGCTCGGGATCTCGTCGAGCATGGGGTTGTCGATCTTCTGGCCCTTGGCGCACAGGACCTTGCCCTTGTCGTCCACCAGGCGGACGGCCGTGGTCTTGCCCAGCAGCCACCGGCGCATCTTGTTGTAGTACGACTCAGAGATGATGCGCGTCTCGTCGCGCTGATCGGCGAGCAGCTTCTCCTTCTCCTGATCCTCGATTTCCTTTGAGCGCTCGTCCTTCTCGGTACCCTTGCGCGAAAACACCTTGGCGCCGATGACAATTCCCTGCACCCCCGGCGGCACCCGCAGCGAACTGTCGCGCACGTCACCGGCCTTTTCGCCGAAGATAGCGCGCAACAGCTTCTCTTCCGGCGATAGCTGGGTCTCGCCCTTGGGCGTAATCTTGCCGACCAGCACGTCCTGTGGCTTGACCTCGGCGCCGATGCGCACGATGCCCGATTCGTCGAGATCCTTGAGCGCCTCATCACCCACGTTGGGGATGTCGCAGGTAATCTCCTCTTTGCCCAACTTGGTGTCGCGGGCCACGCACTCGAATTCCTCGATGTGAATCGAGGTGAAGTGGTCGTCCTTGACCAGACGCTCCGAGATGAGAATCGAGTCCTCGAAGTTGTAGCCGCCCCACGGCATGAACGCGACGAGAATGTTCTCGCCCAACGCCAGTTCGCCTTTCTCGGTGGCCGGACCATCGGCGATGACGTCGCCGGGATTGACATGGTCGCCCGGCTCGACGATGGGACGCTGGTTGATACAGGTGTTCTGGTTGGATCGCTGGAACTTGACCAGGTTGTAGATGTCCGGCTTGGCCGAAGCCAAATCGTCGGACTCCGACGTAGTCCGGACCACGATGCGAGCCGCGTCGACGGACTCGACCACGCCTTCGCGCCGAGCCACCACGGTTACGCCTGAGTCACGCGCCACGATCCCTTCCATGCCCGTGCCAATCAGCGGCGCACGGGTCCGGATGACCGGTACCGCTTGCCGCTGCATATTGGAGCCCATCAGGGCGCGGTTGGCATCGTCATTCTCCAAGAAGGGAATCAACGACGCAGCCACCGACACCAACTGGTTGGGCAGCACGTCCATCAGGGTGACCTCTTCCGGCTTGGCCATCACGTTCTCGCCGTTGTGCCGGCACAGAATCATCTCGCTGGTGAAGTTGCCTTTCTTGTCGAGCGGCGTGTTCGACTGGGCGATGAAGTGACCCTCTTCCTGCAGTGCCGAGTAGAAGCCAACCTCGTCGGTAGCGCGGCCATCGACGACCTTACGGTAGGGCGTCTCGATGAAGCCGAACTCGTTGACCCGGGCGTAGGTCGAAAGCGAGGCGATGAGACCGATATTCGGACCCTCCGGAGTTTCAATCGGACAAATGCGCCCGTAGTGCGTGGTGTGCACGTCGCGCACCTCGAACCCGGCCCGCTCGCGCGTCAGACCGCCCGGACCCAGGGCCGAAAGGCGCCGCTTGTGGGTGACCTCGGAGAGCGGGTTGGTCTGGTCCATGAACTGCGACAACTGCGAGGACCCAAAGTACTCCTTGACCACGGCCGAGACCGGCTTGGCGTTGATCAAGTCGTGCGGCATGAGCGTCTCGATCTCCTGCGACATGCTCATGCGCTCTTTGATGGCGCGCTCCATGCGCACCAGGCCGATGCGGTACTGGTTCTCCATCAATTCGCCCACCGCCCGCACGCGCCGGTTGCCCAGGTGGTCGATGTCGTCGATCTGGCCCTTGCCATTCTTGAGATCGATGAGGTAGCGCACGGTCTCCAGAATGTCGCGCTTGGTGAGAACCGTGTTGTCGAGAGCCTCGTCGAGCTTGAACTTGTAGTTCAGCTTCAGGCGGCCGACCTTCGACAGGTCGTAGCGCTCCGGGTTGAAGAACAGATTCTTGAACAAGTTGTGCGCGGTCTCCACCGTGGGCGGATCACCAGGCCGCAGCCGCCGGTAGATCTCCATGATGGCCTCATCCGGGCTCTGCAGTTTGTCGGCGATCAGAGTGTCGCGTAGGAACGAACCAACGTTCAGGTTGTCGATGAAAAGAACCGTGAACTGGTTGATGCCGTGGTCGCGTAGCTCGTCCAGCTTGGACTCGGTCACTTCCTCATTGCACTGAAGAATGACTTCGCCCGTGGTCTCGTCGATGACGTCGGTCGCGGCCACCTTGCCCACCAGTTCGGATACTTCGACCGGCAGTCGCTCGATGTTCGAGTCCCGCAGCTTCTTGATGGCCAGTTTGGTGAACTTCCGGTTCTTCTTGACCAAAATCTCGCGCGACTCGGGGTGGCGCACGTCACGTGTCGCCCGCTGCCCGGGCAGCAGGTCGTACTCAACCGACTTTGAATACTTCTTGCCCGGCTCAAGAAACACCTGCTCGGTATCGTAGTAGTAGTTGAGCAGTTCCTCGGTGGAATAGCCGAGCGCGCGCAGCAACACGGTCGCGTGCAGCTTCCGGCGCCGGTCGATGCGAACGTAGAGCAGGTCCTTGGGGTCAAACTCGAAGTCGAGCCAAGAGCCACGGTAGGGGATCACTCGGGCGCTGTACAGCAGCTTGCCGGACGAGTGCGTCTTCCCCTTGTCATGATCATAGAAGACACCTGGACTGCGATGGAGCTGGCTCACCACCACCCGCTCGGTGCCGTTGATGATGAAGGTCCCGTTGTCGGTCATGAGCGGGATCTCGCCGAAAAACACCTCCTGCTCCTTGACGTCGCGAATCGACTGGGAGCCGGTCTCTTCATTGGTATCCCAAACCACCAAGCGCACCGTCACCTTGATCGGCGCGGCAAAGGTCATACCCCGCTGCCGGCACTCGTCCACGTCGTACTTGGGCTTGTCGAGCGTGTAGCTGACGAACTCAATGGACGAGGTTTCCGAGAAGTCCTTGATAGGAAAAACGCTCTTGAACACGCCCTGCAGCCCCACATCCTCCCGCTGTTCCACAGGAACGTCCTTCTGCAGAAACTTCTCGTAGCTCTGCTTCTGGATATCGATCAGGTTGGGGATGTCAATAATCTTCGCGATCTTCGCGAAGCTCTTGCGCGCTCGGAAATTATTCTGAATCTGGGACGCCATGCGTTCTCCCCTGTCCGTTCGTCAATCGCGGACGCTGCACAGTCGAACACCCGAAGGCGCCCATGCGCCCCCGGTTGCCAAATACTTTCGCTTGTCGACCGATAGTCGACCGTGGATTATCAACTGCCGACGTGCCTACTTGATTTCGACCTTCGCACCGGCCTCTTCGAGCTTCTTCTTCATGGTCTCGGCGTCGGCCTTTGACACACCTTCCTTGACCGTCTTGGGGGCGCCGTCCACGAGATCCTTGGCTTCTTTGAGACCGAGCTGAGTCAGCTCGCGCACCACTTTGATGACCTCGATCTTCTTTGCACCGACCTCCTTGAGGATGACAGTGAACTCGGTCTGCTCAGCAGCGGGAGCGACCGCGCCAGCAGCACCAGCAGCCGAAACGCCCGAGGCAGCAACCGCCACGGGAGCGGCCTTGACGCCCCACTTGTCCTCGAGCTCCTTGGTCAAAGCAGCCAAGTCCATGACGGACATCTTGGACAGAAAATCAACCACTTGCTCCTTGCTCACATCGGCCATTTCCGAATCTCCTTGTCTGGTTTCAAGTCATTCTTGTCAAAAGTTGGGCCACGACGGTCGCGGCAGACTACTTCTTCTCGGCCTCCTTCAGGGCCTCCTCGCGCGCGGAAAGCAGATACGCGAAATTCTGTGGGGCGGCCTGCAGCAAGCGCAAGAAACTCTGCGGGACGGCCAGCAGCGTGGCCAAGAACATGGCGCGCATTTCGGGCTTGCCCGGCAGCGCCGAGAGGCTCTCCACGCCCTTCGCGTCCAACAGACGGCCGTCAACGCAACCGCCCTTGATGACGAACTTGCTCTCGCCCTTGGCCACCTTGGTCGCCACTTTGGCGGGCGCCGACGGATCCTCGAATGAGTAAGCGATGGCGGTGGGTCCCGCCAGCAGGGGTTCAAGCACCTCCATAGACGTTCCCTTGGCGGCTTGGCCCAGAAGCGTGTTCTTGACAACCCGGTATTCACAACCGGCGGCCCGGAATTCCCGCCGCAACTTGGTGTCGCTCTCGACCGACAAGCCGCGAAAATCCGCTAGGATCAGGCTCTGCGCGCGGGCGAGCTTGTCCTTGAGCGTACTGATGTTGCTTTTCTTCTCTGTGGTGTTCACGACGGGCCTCCTCGCGACCTACTTGGCAGCAAACTCCGCGACCAGCGGGGCGACATCCACCTTGATGCCCGGACCCATCGTCGTGGCCAGGGTGACCGACTTCATATACGTGCCCTTGGCCGAGGCCGGCTTGAGCTTTAGCAACGTCTCGACCATGACGCGCGCATTGTCCAAGAGCTTCTCGCCACCGAAGGACACCTTGCCAATGCGGGCATGGACGATGCCGGCCTTCTCCACGCGGAACTCGACACGGCCGGCCTTGAGCTCACGCACCGCTTTGCCGACGTCCGCGGTGACCGTGCCCACCTTCGGGTTGGGCATGAGGCCCTTGGGCCCGAGCACACGACCCAGCCGACCCACCAGGCCCATCATGTCCGGGGTCGCGACCATGGAGTCGAAGTCGGTCCAGCTCTCCTTCTGAATCTTTTCGACCAGGTCCTCGGCCCCGACGAAATCCGCACCCGCATCCTTGGCTTCCTTGGCCTTGTCGCCCTTGGCCACAACCGCAACCTTGAGCGTCTTGCCGGTTCCGTGGGGCAGCACGACGGCGCCGCGGACCATCTGATCGGCGTGTTTGGGATCGACCCCCAAGCGCACCGCGATGTCTACGCTCTCATCGAACTTCGCCACCTTGGTCTCGGGCAGCAGCTTGCAGGCCTCGGGGAGACCGTAGCGTTTCGTGCGGTCCACCTTGGAAGCCGCCTTGGCGTACTTCTTTCCGTTCTTGGACATGGTTCCCTGCTTTCGGCCCCTATTGGCCTTCCACCTCTACGCCCATGGCGCGCGCGGTCCCGGCGATGGTCCGCATGGCTGCCTCGACGTCGGTGGTGTTGAGGTCCGGAAGCTTCATGGTCGCAATCTCCCGGAGTTGTTTCTTGGAAAGCTTGGCCACTTTGGTCTTGTTGGGCTCCTTGGAGCCCGAGCCTGGCTTCTTCTGCGTGGGGAGTCCCACCGCCTTCTTGATGAGGATGGCCGCGGGTGGCGTCTTGGTGATGAAGGAGAACGAGCGATCCGAGAACACCGTGATCAGGACGGGAATGGTCACGTCGTCCTTGGCCTGCGCCTGCGTCCGGGCGTTGAACTGCTTGCAGAAGTCCATGATGTTCACGCCGTGCTGGCCCAGCGCGGGGCCGACGGGCGGGGCCGGGTTGGCCTTGCCGGCGGGGATCTGAAGCTTGATGTAACCAGTGACTTTCTTCATGGGTCTGCCTTAGCCACTCAGACCTTCTCGACCTGAGCGAAATCCAGTTCGACCGGGGTGGCCCGGCCGAAGATAGAGAGATTCACGCGCGCCTTCTGCTTCTCGGCCTTCACCTCGACCACCACGCCGGTAAAATTCGCGAAGGGTCCCTCGATCACACGGACGTTGTCGCTTTCCTTGAAGCTCTCGCGCGGTCGCGGGCGCGAAGCGCCCTCGGTCATGGCGGTATTGATGTTCTGAATCTCGGTTTCCTTGACCGGCTGGGGATTCATTCCGCCCAGAAATCCCGTGATGCGAGGCGTGTTCTTGACCAGATGAAAGGTCTCCTGATCGAGATCCATCTGCACGAACATGTAGCCGGGGAAGAACTTCCGCGTGGTGGAACGCTTCTGGCCTTTCACCAACTCCACCACGGTGTCGGTCGGGATCAGCACCTCGCCGAACTTGGCCACCAGCCCGGCCTGTCGCACCCGATCGAGCAGCGACAGACGAGCCTTGTTCTCGTGTCCCGAGTATGTGTGCACAACGTACCATTTCATCGCCATGGGTCAGATCCCGCGGTCCGTCACTTGAGAATCTTGCCGGCCATGAACGACCAGATGGCATCGAATGTCGACAGGATCACCGTCGAGATGAAGACAGTCACAATCACCACGATGGTCGCGTAGTAGGTTTCCTTGCGGGTGGGCCAGGCGACCTTCTCCAGCTCCCGGATCACGTCCACGGCGACAGCGTAGATACGCTCGTTGCGATACGCCACCACGCCGGCCACCACGCCCATGCCCAAGGCGACAGCCTGCAACAGCAGCTCGTTCGGCTTGGCAAAGTAGCTCCAGACCCAGTCGCCGGTCTTGAAGAGCAGAAATGCGGCCAAGAGGATTCCCACCGCGAACGTCAGATGTATGTACTTGTTGGGGCCCATGGCTGGCCACTACGCTCCTAGACCTGCAGTCCCCGATTGGGGGTTATGGACAGCAGCAGGGCAGGCGGGACTCGAACCCACAACACGCGGTTTTGGAGACCGCTGCTCTACCATTGGAGCTACTGCCCTATGGTTGTAGATGGGAACCCTGGGAGGGTTCCCATACCCTCCCGCGCTCTGGCTCCGGCGGGCAAAGCTCGCCTCCGCCAACGCGTATTGATGGGAACCCTGGGAGGGTTCCCATGCCCGCGCCATCGAGAACGTGTATGCGGTGCCGAAGCTGATCACTTCGTCTCCTTGTGCTCCGTATGCTTCCGGCATCGACTGCAATACTTCGACAACTTCAGTTTCTCCGCATTGGCGCGCTTGTTCTTGGTCGTGGAGTAGTTGCGCTCGCGGCAGACTGCACACTCTAGGGTGATGATGACTCGGGCGGATGCTGCCACGGGGTTCCTCCTGATTTACGTGCGGCGAACTTATCTACTCAAGGATCTTGGTCACGACACCGGAACCCACCGTCTTGCCGCCTTCCCGAATCGCGAAACGCAGCTTTTCCTCACACGCAATCGGCGTGATCAGGTTGATCTCCATGTTCACGTTGTCCCCAGGCATCACCATCTCCATCCCCTCCGGCAACTTCACCTCACCGGTTACGTCCGTCGTCCTAAAGTAAAACTGCGGCCGATAGCCCTTGAAAAATGGCGTGTGCCGCCCCCCCTC